>VFSW01000172.1_pt1 | contig 87213 bp, 141 predicted proteins | sample 5358111 | NCBI WGS metagenome assembly VFSW01 (sample SAMN11554181, study PRJNA540505) | mine drainage metagenome | isolation source: sediment from site ElyBrook_90M | place: USA: Ely Copper Mine, Vershire, VT | collected 2017
CATTACGACCAACCCTATCCATCGCTTCTGCAATGAGCTCGCCGATCTTTCGATCACCGTTTGCGCTGACGCAACCTACGTTCTCTACTTCTTTACTTGTTTCAAGCTTCACAGACATTTTCTTTAGTGCATCAATGACGTGTTTTCCAGTCGCTTCCATTCCCTCACATACATCTCTTGAACTGTAGCCCGCTTCAATGAGCTTCATTCCTCCCTTGACAAGGGCATGTGTGAGCACCGTTGCAGTGGTCGTGCCGTCTCCGGCGACGTCGTTCGTGTGACTGGCTGCTTCGATGACGAGTTGAGCACCCATCTTTTCGACGGGATCTTTCAAGTTGATCGATCTAGCGCACGTTACGCCGTCTTTTGTTGCCATGGGGCGTCCTTCACCTTGTTGGATCAGAACTGTCTTACCACGTGGTCCTAACGTAGCTCCTACACACTCTGCAGCAATCTCAAGTCCCTTGAAGAGTCTCTTGCGTGCTTCTGTCGAAAAAATTACCTTCGTTGAAGTCGAATCATTTACCATGCTCATGGTAACGATCGTACTTCGACGCAGTGAGTTTGTATAGCTTTATGCAGCTCTTGTAACGCGGATGTACTGTGGTTTGCCCTTGTTCCATGCAACAGCAACCAATCCCGCTACGTACTCAACCAGCAAATTTCGAATCACGCTTTTCTGTTGTTCATCAACAATGATCGCTGCATAACGTCGTAACCTATACTCTGTATAGTCATACACGTTTGATTGCGTGTCTGACATCATTGTCTGTTGCGATTTATGCAAACAAAATTCAGTACAATTTTTCAGCGAAATTTCGCTGTCGGTCGGTTTACGTGTTGCCATGGCCGGCTTCATAAGTAGCCTCCACGATCTAGATTGTCAATGCATTCAATCTCATGATGCAGATATGACAACGCGCCGGTCAAAATGCCGGCGCGAAAAGCACCCACGCTCAATTTTCCCACAAGACAGCTTACGTTTTTATGCACCTTTTCCATATCGTCTTCATCAATTCATAACTAGGCGAATGATCGTCATTTGTTACGTTTCGACTTTTTCGATCTTTTCGAAATCAACTTTGCAATTTTCTTCCAACGATGAACTAGTGCTTTTTCAGCAACGTTTCCAAACTTACGTTGTCTAACAAGTTCTGCTACATCACGTGGACTCATGTTTTTCTTTACCGCATCTTCGAGCTCGCTGATTCTTACTGACACCCTTCCGCGAAGATCGTACGACATAAAATTACACGCATCATTCCATAACTGGATCGCTCTTGTACTAAAGTTGTCTTCTTTTTTCTGATCTGGAGATGTCGACCCATCACCAGATCTTTTCAAGGGTCCACTGGAACTGCCTTTGCTTTTTTTGAACGCTTTTTCTTCTTTGGTGTTTCTGCAATGTTTGTCATCCTTGCAATGTCGCCTTCGTCACGGTAAGAACAGAGACGCTCTACGCGTTTTGCGAGTTCCATCGTCGCCTGTGCAGCAGCATCAGGATCTTGCATGAAGCGGCGCCGCTTCACATACTCATGGATAAACGCAATTGGCCAAGCCTTGACGATTTCAAATCCATCAACGTACTCACCCAAAACAAGTTTGACAACGCCTTCATCCATGCGATCTACTTCGACAAGTTCGTCAAAACGTCCCGGACGCATCAGTGCTTCATCGAGCTCATTCCTGTCATTGACGGTCGCGACAACAAGCTTGACGGTGTGCTGAAAAAATTCAAGCACTTCCAAGAGCGACGCCTGACCACGAGCTCTATCAAGGTCATCGAGGATCACTGCGTCTGGCTCAAAAATTTGGATCGCCTCAAACAACGTTCCGCTGTCAAACGACGAGACGTCTTCGATTCTCACACGAAACGACCTCAATCCCAAGTCTTCCACAAGCGTTCTTGCAAGCGTAGACTTTCCAGTTCCAGGAGGACCGTAGAGCATCAAGCTGCGACTCACCTTCGCGTCAATGCAACGCTTGAGGTATGACGTGTATTCTTTTGCCTTTGAACTTGGAAGCGTATGAAAGCTTTCATCGACTTCAAAGACAACGCGAGAGTCGTCATTTGAACCAAATCCTTTGTTCTTCACACGAAGCACGAGTGACTTGCCGTCGAATTGCTTCCACAACATATCTTTGATGATCTTTCTTGCTTGATCAAGCTTCTCTGTTTCCACGTATACGTGGTATGCAGAATTGAACTTCGTGTTGTGCGACCAACCAGCAAGGACGCCGCCGCCGATATCAACAAGCCTGATCTGAATGCCGTCATCAGAAGTCTTCATCGTCTTCTGAGGCATCTTTGAAAGGACTTTCAAAATCGTTGATGCAAAATCATTACTGAAGGGTGCAGTCCAGTTGTCAGTCCCAAAGAAAGAGTCACCATCGAGCTCAAGCCCATTGACAACTACTCGACCGACGCCAAGAACTGCTTTCGATGCAGACCACCACGAAGGTTGATCGATAACAGGTTGTAAAGCACTAAAAATTTCGACGCCAGATGCAAACAACTTTTTGACGTGCGGTTTGTTGCAGGCATCACGAATGCCTTGAACGATGCCAAATAGTACCTTGCCGTTTTTAGACCAATCACTCATCGTTTGTTCCTACGTTACCTTATTCCTGTTCAAGTGAAGTTTGCAAATACAAGATACTTCAAGGTTCTTTTTGAATTCACTGTTGTGACAACATAAGCCGCATTCCAAGATCAACGAGAAAAGCCGGACCATATGCACCATTAGGTTCAAGTTGATCATACATGAACTGTGGGATCTCTCGACCTGAGTTCCGCGCGGAAGCAATTCCCCAAGCGATAGATGCAACGCTGTCTGTGTCGCCTCCCCACTCGATCGCACGCTTTAACATTCCCATCAACGTCGTTTCTTCACTCACCAGCGTGTGAACCGCCCATGCGGTGCACATGCCGATGCCCAAGTTGTGTTTGTCGCTCTTTGGCAATCCAACGGGACCAACCCAAGGTTCTTTGAAGTAACCGAACGAAGGCAACTGGTTCTTACACCAGTTGAACATGGTGTTAAAACTTCTCTTGTCATATAAAGCGAAGTGTGACATCAATGCAACACCCGCCGCCGAATTAATTCCGCCCCACGTACCGTGGGTCACAGACGCCTGAACTGCAGCTGCATTGATCACTTTCTCCGGAGACTTGATCAGACCGAGTGGAACAGCACGCATGCATGCTCCATTCTTGTTTGAGTTTGGTACGATCATCTGTTTCATGTGTTCTACTGTTTTTGCAGATTCAAGGATCGCCTGCAACCCGCGAGAGTATCCGTTACGCGGGTCTCGTTTGAAGCATTCAAAGAATGCTTGAGCATATTGCTCTGCCGTTGCATCAGCACCGTGTTGTATAAGCGTTTCAGCGACTGCGATCGACATTTGGGTATCGTCGCTGTATTGGCCGGGTTTGAGTTGCTTATACGTCGGGTGTTCGAGGAAACGCTCGAATTTGAGAACCTTTTCGCGATGTCCCGGAGCTTCTTTGTCTTTGACGTATTCATATGCAATCGCATACGCATCAGCTTGAGCAATTCGAAGCAACATGTTAGGGTGACTGTGACGTATCATTAAGGTCTCTCTTTCAAGATCGCAACAGACATCATGCCCATGAATCCAGTAGCCGTATAAAGCAAAATGATCCTGATCACGAACAACACCGTGAGAAACATGTTTTGCTTTGCTGAGTCATGAGTTACATCGAACAAGAAAGAAGTCGCTGCCCAAAAACAAGCAATCGAACAACAAACACACAGTATAGTTCCGAACACATCTACTGCAGTGATCTTTCTCATCCCCATCTCCTGTGAGGTCGCCTATTCACATCGACCCTTCCTTCAACTGCAGCGTTCAATGTCTCTGCAGCCAACACCCAAAGGTCTTGGTCTGACCTGCTATATCGATTGAACTCAGCCGTCTGCATGCGCCTAACGGTGTCATCGACGTTCAATCGAGTGAGCTCTTCGTCTATCCAAAGGCCGATACACCATACGTCTTTTGTCCGTTGATCACACGACCACGTGGGTGAACGACCTGCTGCGTAGTTGGCGAAAAGCCTGTCTTCATGACAATGAACGGCTTCTTTGATTTTTTGTGATGTGTACGCAGGTTCACTCGTGCGTTCATTCTCTACTTCTGTAGGGTGCACTAGCTCTGGGACGTCACCGTAATTGTCCCACTTGACTAGCATAAACCAATCAAGATCCTCAAGAGGATCGCTGACAACTATGCCACTAGAACCAATTGGGATCAATGCACCTCTGATGCTGCTAGCCTTCAGCTGCACCCGATCTCCGACTTTCCACTTATTCATGTCTTGTCATCAAGTACCACAAAATAACGCTTCCGTTCACAGTGAGGTTTCGTATATGACTTCCATAGGTAGTTAAATGAGCAAGCTGCACCAGAAACTCTCGAAGTTCGTTTTCGCCATTGCATTGACTGTTCTACCAGCATCATGCATGTATAGCAATGTCAAGCACCCGATGGGGAAGCAAACGTTGGCTGAACAGCTTGAAAACCAGACAGTTGCTCTTGTTGAAGAAACGCAAGACGACGATGACTTGACTCCAACAACACGACTTCGAACGTATTGTTCAGGTGTTTGGATCTCTGATGATCAGATTCTGACTGCTGCCCATTGCACTGCCGATTTAGGAAAACCAGCAGCGTGGGGAAGGCTTGAGCAAAAAGAAAGATTGCCTGATTGGGATCCCACTGGAGCCGAAGCGTTGTATGCAGTACACGCAGACCTCACGCCAAACAATGAAGTTCACAAAGCATACAAGAGCGTGGTCGAAGTGTTTGACAAAGAAGAAGACCTTGCAGTTGTGCGTGTAGACGTTAGCGATATGCCTAAACACGCAATTGCAAGACTGTCAAGTGCCGATCTTCGCGATGGTGACGACGTTCATATCGTTGGACATCCTAAAGGCGTTATGTGGACGTACATTCGTGGCGTCATTTCTTCTACTCGTGCGATTCCAAATCCGAACGACTTCACGTTCAAGGTTCTTCAGATCTCAGCGCCAGTCTGGTTTGGTAATTCAGGTGGTGGCGCATTTGATGCAGACGGTCAACTCATCGGCATTGCCTCGTACATCACAAGGGCACCGAACATGTCGTTCTTCGTTCACCGCGACGTGATTCGTGATATGTTGATTGCCAACAGGGTCGCTGATTATAAGTGACGTACTTGGTCGACGTATACGCATCCCAAAATGCCTGATGAACTCAATATCGTAATCATTGGATAGGGCGGTCCTTGAAACAAACCAATGACCAATCCCGTGTCTTTGTCAGGATGCAGACGCGCAAGCCAGTTGCCACTTCTAGAAAGCTCGTATATTGACGCAGGCGCATTAAACTGTACAAGTTCACCGCATTCATAGGGCACTACATAATCGACTTTGTTCATTGCTGCCTCCATGCCCAATATCTGACAAGAGCATGATCTTTCGGAGCAGTTGTTCCCAACTTCCCAATGCAAAAGATCTCATAGCTCCTCGCAACATACTCACCGACGCCTGGTAGCTCGCGTGGATCTTTCCAAGTTCTACACAAAAACTTTTGTGTCATGTCGAACATGTTTTTCGTTCTTTTGTTTACAAATCCCAATGGTTTGCACAATATTGCAACTTCTTCTTTGCTTGCATTGATGAACGTCATCGGCGAGGGCCATTTTTCAATGAACGCCGGAAGAACCTTTTCTACCTGTTTCCTTGACGTACAGTTCAACATCATGCAAACAATTAGGATCAACCATTCATTAGGCCACAGGTCTTCTTGTATTAACCCGTAAGGAGAACGCTTAGGTATCACAAGATTCTTCCTTCGACCTCACGAACATCCGATACCCGTGAACGATCGTTTAACACACCGCTGACTAATATCCACCCGAATTTTTCTTTTCCAATGGCATATGCCCACTGTTCGACAAAGTCTTTGTTTGTTTCGACGCCGCTGGGTTCGTCTAACGTTATAACTGAAATGCACAAGAAAATTTCGTCACGTTGGATTTCGTTACGTGCACCGACGCCAGGAGACTGCCAATACCCCCAGTGATTCTTGAGAACAACTATCAGATCACCTGGATTTGCCCAAATCTGTGCTTGATTTGTCATTGCAAAAAGAAAACATCAACGCGTTTACCACAGTGTTGTCCTATTTCTACTGTCCAAACCTCAACTCGTTTGGTGTCTAGGCTTCCTTTCGCACGCCAATGTGATTGGACTTCAGTGTGTGGATGCTTCAATCGTAATCCTGAATAACGAAGAGCGTATGCTGCTGCTTTTTGATCTACGTTTATCGTTGAAAGAGGGTAAACAATGATGTCAAGATCGTCATTGCTATTTCCTTTTGTTAAGTTACTTCCCGTAATACCAACACCAAACCCGTTTTTTCTCAATACGGGATCAATTGATCTGACGAAATCTACAGCTTGCGACAACGTCCATGATCGTGAAGAAATTCCAAAAAGCCTTTTCACAAGACTAACAAGCGTTTTCATGCTTCCTCTAATTGAGAAGAATACACCCATCCTATCGATCTTTTACACAGTATCAAGCTTTCGTCACCGCCGTCTACGATCCTCGTTGTAATGATAATGGCAACATCTGAAATGTCAAGCGCGCCGGTCGGGACGTCCATCTCACATATGCCTGCGCCGAGCATCCACATCACAACTTTTGAATACGACTCAGGCCAAGATCTTTTGTGTTTCATTCTTACAAAAGATCCGGGTACGAATTTCATCCCTGCATGTTTGGACGCTTTACAAAGATCACGACTTGCTCTCTGTCTCCAACAGAGCGTAAGATCTCTTCAAGCTTGGCACGCTTAAAAATCAAAACATGTCCGTCATCCACCGTCGCGCAAGCGACACCATTGGCTTCAGCGGCTGCTAACAAAAACTCTGATGCGTCTTCAGTTTTGATGCTCATGTTTCAATCGTATTGCAAGTTATGTACGAATTCACTTCAATTTTCCAATGCGTTTAAATAACTCTTTGTTGTATTCGGCGAATTGTCCATTGAGAAGCTCTTCTGGTTCGACCCAACGAACAACGCCTGATTCATTTGTGTCAATTTCACCACCTGCTTCACAAGCAAACGTCGTGGTTACGTAACCATGTTCATCCATCGCAGAATAAACATGATGCAGCTTCAAAGCAACAAGACCAGTCTCTTCTTGTAATTCTCTAGCTGCAGCGTCTTCTGGTTCTTCACCTGGATCTACTTTCCCGCCTGGGAGACCTAAGTCTGTTGGATCGTCTTTACGCGAAACGGCAAGGATCTTTCCATCATGTGACATGATTAGACAACAGGCTGCTTTTTTAACTTGAGCCTGATCTTCTTCTTCGTCATCAAGGATGTTGCCGTTTGTTTTTCTAACGGTATTCTGTCCATAGATGTTTCCTGCAACGCCATCTTTTCCCGACATCCTTGTAGGACCGGGTGCAAGCATCCAGTGTTGTCCAAGCGAGACTTCGTCACCGATCTCACTGATCAATCCTCGAAGTTTTTTGATGCTTATCTTCATTTCTTTCCACGTGAAGCAAGCAACCTCAATAACAACATGATGAAGTTCCAAATAAGCATAAAAACGCCTGAAGAATTCGGAACAACGGGAAGGTTTTGTGCAGGTGGCTGTGACACTTCTTTTTGTACAACGACAATTTCTTGTTCTGTAACAGGTGGAACTGGTTGAACGTCTGGACTTGGGACTTCTTGTGGTAACATAGGATTAGAGACGACGGGTTCCGAAACTACTAGAGGTGGAGCGACTGCTAGTGCATCACATTCTGTAGTCCAGATACCCGTCTGTTGTATGTTATGTTTTTTCTGAAAGTCTAGAACGGCAATCTTAGATTTTGAACCAAAGTCACCGTCGACATTGAGAGAATAACCGAGTGAATTCAGCTTTTTCTGCATTGCCTTTACGTCTTCACCAGTATCACCCACCTGAAGAACTTCACGTGGTTTTGAAGGAATGAACGAAGGCTGATCAATTTTCACGTGTTCGTTTATTCTAACAGCAATAGGAGCAATTAGATCTTCGATCACACCCACACACCTGTTACGATCGACGTAGGTTGAAACGCCGTCTACACGACCAAAAACACCTGCTGATGCGGCATACTGCCAAATGAACCATATCGACCACGGTTCGACCATCATCGGTTGTGCTGCTTTCGTGTAATGTGCAATCCATAACTTTAAGCTAGCAATGTCCTGAGTTTGCATCTCTTTTCCAAGAGACGCCCAAAATCCAGGATAAGTGTATAAGAGAGGCTTGCATCCTAATCGAGCTTCAACAACTTTTACGAACATGTTAATAGCTGTCACCCACTCTTTGGCAGTAGGTTCTTTGTTCCCGCCGTCTTCACAATCAAGCATTGGAAGAGCTGTACAACCTGCTTTGATGTAAGCATCGCAAAATGCATTTGCCTGAGCGTCCGCATCTTGTAGCTTACCATGCCGGACTTTGAGGTAGTGATACGCGCCGGCCGGAAGTCCCGCAGTCAAGATCCCCTTTATGTTATCATAAAACGTAGGATCTGTGCCGCCCATGCCTTCTGTCGCTTTTGCATATGCAAAGCTAATGCCAGCCGCCGCTACCTTTTGCCAATCTATTTTTCCGTTTGCTACACTTACGTCAATGCCTTCTAACATGCCGTTAAGTATTCTAAACAATCACTTATGGTGCTTATGCAGCTTTCCGTGTTCCGCTAGCCTTTTAAGTGCCCCAATGACATCAACGATCTGTCCTGCCGATCGTCGAGCGTCGATCTCCATTGGATGATCGTACATCGGATGCGCGTGACGTGAGGTCAAAAGAACCAACCAACACAGCGCGTATGCAATCGGTGTGAATGGTCCGAGCGTCATCCATTGTTTTACATGCTCAAGCTCGTGTTTGATGACAGTCGCTGATCGACCTTCATCAACGTAGTGCCTAAGGATGATGACATTTCCTACGACGAGTGCATTGTGCCACCCAAAAAGGCCAACGATCCATTTTGGTGCAGTCTTTTCATTGACGCGCCAAACAAGCGCATCACCTCGTATACCAAGATACGTTAGCCACCCAATAACGACTTCAACAACGGCTGCAAACAAGACGCCAAATAAAGTGGCAGGAGCCGCCCAAGAGATCATCAGTAAACGTAGCGCTCTTGACATGTGACGTCTCCTTCATGATCGTATCTATGTCAATCAACTTACAATTTTGAGACCATCTGTTGAAACGAGGCCCATGTGATCTTTCGTCAAAAGATATGCGTATCGCGATTAGCCGTTAGCACCGGCAAAATTTCTTAGTGCTATTACGAGACCGATGTCATGTTTTGTCATTTCTCCGATCGACGAATCACCTTCATAATTCCACGTGGTAGTTGGAAAATTCGCAATTGTCTTAAGACAAACAAGATTTCCAACTTTGATTGTTCGTTTGGTCTTTTTCACCCATCACCCCACATGTGATCGAACGTCGAAACAAACTTCTCCCATGACTTGTCATTTGTGATTGACTTGAAACCCATTGAATCAAGCTCTGACTTTACTTTCTTCCAATCTTTTTCTGGCACAGATGCCGTCATCTTTTCTGCCTCTTCGTCAGACCACGTGTGAAATCGAATGAGTTCACAGTTCATTCGCCATTGCTCAACGAGCTTTGGATCGTTCAAAAATGACGTAGCTTCTCCGGTAGAAGTCAAAGCTTTTTCAGCTTTTTTATCACTCATCCCTGGAACTTTGGGAATGTTGTCACTAGGATCTCCCCGAAGAGCCTTCCAGTGAACGTAATCGTACACAGGTTTTTCCACGTACGTTTTCTGCATCGGATTGTAGACTTTGACGTGTTCGAACTCGTTCAACAATTGCGTAAAGTCGCTGTCATTGCTTGCCACGACCCAAGGTATTGCAGAAGAAGATCGTTTGATAAGATTATAGATCGTGTCATCGGCTTCAAAGAACGGGTGCCAAACGACAGAGACGGGAAAGCTTGTTTCAAGCATGAACCTTACGACATCTACCTGACGGAAGAAATCTGCAGTTTGAGCGATCTTCTTTTCATCATCGGTATCAATGATCCTGTTTGCCTTATACTCTTTCAGCAAGGCACGTCGTTTGACGGGAACACCTTCCATCGCGACGTAGACTCGTGTAGGCGAGTGAAGTTCGACCAACGCACGAAATTGACGCAAGAAGTTGTAGACGACTGGCCAATCGCCAACAGCGAACCCAGATCGAGCTCGATGAAACATGTTCATCCCATCTATGACAAGAATCTTGGGTGTCATTGCGATTTCACCTTCATAGCTACGTTTTGTAGCTTCACAATAGCGTCCCACAATTCGTCATAATCTGCTTTTTTGAAAGCCCAATCAGCGACAGGCGCAGATTTTTTCATTGAAAGCTTTCCATTGTCAAGGCGCCAAATGGTGACAAGCTTAAGCATCCAGTTTCCTCCGCTGAAATTTGGATCCCATACGATGTCAGTGACCTGTTGTATACAGTTAGGTTTTGTATCTGCTACGACGATATCGCCGACTTTAAATTGCGACATACTCATTTTTCTTTTCGTTCTTTACAAACTTCGACGTCTATGATCTTTTGATCGTCTTTGTCAGTGATGATTGAATACGACAAACCACTCACGGCGTCTTCACGATTGTGTCGGCTGTAACAATAATAACGATCTGTCACAACGACTGGGTGAATCATTTGTCGACAACACGTTCCATCTGAACGCCTAGAAAACTTGCACGAAATGTTTCCCGAGAACAACGCATTCAAAAATGCATCATTTGTCAGCTCGTTGTACTCTACTATTTTTCTATTAACAGAAAAAGGCATGAACACGGGATCTCTCTGATAGCCGTCATACATCTTTTTTTCTTCTTTGCATGCCCTGACGTATGCACCGTATGCTTCTTGATCACGACGTTTTGATTCTGCAAAGTGTACCAATGCATCAGCAGTTGCTTTTTGAAAAAGCAATCCTAACTCAGAGCCGCGATTGTGTTGTCTGGCAGAATAGATGAGGCTACTGATCTCGTCGATGTTGATCCTCTTGGGTTTCGCAGCTTCTACGATAGCCTCTGCCTTTGCTCGTTCCTTGTAATTTGCGTCACTTGGAATCTCAAACATGATCTGATTGCAGTCGGAAAGCTTCGCCCAAAAGCGACAATTTTTCTTTTGCTTCCCATTTTCACCAATGATCTTCCAGGTGATGCTATCATAATCGTCTTCAACTGAAGAAGCATTCTTACTAAACGTCCTGATGTATACTCGATCACACTCGAGCACCGTTCCCATGGGCATCGTGTATGCTTCCCACCCTTTAGAACGACCCCATCTTGAAAAACCTGGTGTGTCTTCAAGTATGATCTTTTGTTCTTTTGCAAAAGCAAAGTTCCTATGCTCAAAGTAAAGCGTAAACGTCCAAGGTTCAATGAGTTTGAGCCTGTCACCACACGCAGGAACGTACAATCGAGTCATGGTTTATGATACACTTGTTGTTCAAACAATTGCACAAATAAGTGAAATTAGATTGACACAGACGGTATGCTTTAGACATGAACATCTTTGCTCTCGATGACAATCCCATTCAAGCCGCCAAAGATCAATGCAACAAACACGTTGTGAAAATGATCGTTGAATCAGCACAATTGCTATGTACGGCACTTCACATCAACGGGATCAACATTCAAAATCTGCCATATCGTCCCACACATTCACGACACCCATCTACAATTTGGACAAGCTCGAGCAATAACAACATTGCTTGGTTGTGGGCACATGCTCATGCTCTTTGTAATGAATACACGAATCGTTACAAAAAAACGCATAAAACTTCTTTAGCGCTTAATGCAATTTCGCATCTAATTCCAAATGGCAATTGGCAGAAACACACGCCCTTTGCAATGGCGATGCCAGAACAATGGAAATGTTCAGATGCTGTCACTGCGTATCGATGCTATTACATTGCAGAAAAATCAAGGTTTGCAAAGTGGGCTCCTCGAGCTGTGCCACCTACGTGGTGGCCTTTCAAAGAGATCGATCTCAATTCACATTGATGATGATCATTCCAGTTGAAACAATGACAATTCCCAGCATCTTTCGAAGAGTGACAGGTTCACCCAAGAGCGTCGCTGCCAAAAGAAAGGTTAGCACTGGATATGCTGACGTCAAGCCCACGACGCTGTTCACAGAAGCCCTTTGAAGGGCCATCGAAAAGCTTAGTCCTCCTATGACTGCGAGAACGCACGACAACAAAGTCCAAGCTATTCCGTAAGGCGCCCATGTCGTTTCCTTTCCTGCTGCCTTCATGTACAAAAAGACAATAGGACCTACGATAGAGTACACGTATGACGAAATGACCTGCATCATCAAAGGTGAAGCATGCTTGACTGCAAGCTTTTGAGCGATGCCCCAACATCCCCACGCAATGATGCAAATCACTATGTACGCCACTGTGTTACTTCTTTCCGCGTTTTACGATCAGCAAAGCTAACAATATTCCGACGCTATACATCGAAAAATCTAGCATATTGTCTTTAAAAGTCTGATGTGGAATTTCGTACGTGGCGTCATACCAAAACTCTTTCAAAAGAGCGTACGTTGCCATCAAACTTGATGTCAGATTGACCACCCAGCGTTTTCTCGTAAAACGATTGACGGTAAGAATGATTGCATAAGACGCAAGCACGTGATTGATCTGAGCGATCACGGTCGCGTCTGTCATCCATACATTTGTCAAGTCAATCATCGATGATGCCGTCGTCTTTTGGTACAAGCTTCAACACGCTCGGCGTTCTGTAAGGTCCTGCCTCGATTGGTTTCAATGATTGCGTCTGTGGAATGTTCCCTGCACCCCACGTAGCTCCTACATTGTCGGGTGAGTCCATGATTACAACACCAAAATGTTTGATATTGTTTGCATTCAATGCACCACGAATGTCATTGTACACTTTGCTACGTGAATTTGATTTTGTGATACGATGAAGTGAGATGGTAATCGCTATGACAGAGCCTATCATATTTTTACTCTTGAAAAGAAGCCCACCTTCTTTTGAGCAAGACGAGACGCCATAGCCCAACCCTACCAATGCACCAGCAACTGTAATGGTGTGACAATCCATGAGTGTAAAGATGAAAACGTTGAAATTCACGACTTATGCCTTTTTGATTTCTTCTAAAACAAGTTTCGTCAGATGATTGTCTTCGGTTCGTAAGAAGTTTTTGAGACGATAAAGACTTTCAATGTGCTTTGTTCGAAGCACATGAACGGTGTGATGTCGCTCGATGACAAGCAACATGTTCACCAAAAGAAGTGCACTAACGAAGATCGCTGCAACAATCACTTGTTCTTTCTTTCTAACTCATTGATGATGAACTTTGATAATGCATTTCTCATGTCTGCAGGCCCACGGCTTCGACGAGCAACATCAAGCACAACATCATGCACGCGCTTAAGCGCATCAATACGAGTTTGTTCTGCCTTAAACACCGCCATGGATGCATCCACTCGTGCTGCATTGTATCCCACGGAGTGACATACCCACATAACAACAACGAGCAATGCAACGGTCAAAACACAAAGAACGGCTGTAAGCATGATGTAACGTACTACACCTAGCGTTACAGTTCAACCGACAAGACTGGGATCAAGCTTCACCCTTGCAAATGTGCCGTCGGCCATTTTCACCAATTGAGAACCAGGTGATGCATTGTGTTGAGAGACAAAATCATGACTTTCATCAACTTCATCCTGAAGAACAGGCTGGACGTTTTCAATCGGCTGTTTCTTCGCCGCTTTTTGAAGTTTAGCCTTCGGCAACTCGCCATCTGATGAAACTTGCGCGAACCAGAGCTTAGCATTTTCAACTGCTTTATCTACCAGCCTATGAACTGACACAGTTGCGCGCTCGACGAGAGCCTTTCTTGCCTTGTCAGCGGTTTCAAATACTTCACCTTCAACCGCAGAGATTGCCATTGTGCTTGATTCGTCGCGGCCACGAACAATGTATTCTACTGTGTCACCATCAAGTGTCTTTTCAGTGACTTCCTTGACGATTTGAAGTGGGACCACACGCATTTCACGTGCCATGACGACGTAAACAACTTGTCCGACACGGTAGCTCACTTTTTTTCCTCGTTGTTATCGGGAAATACTTGACGATGTGTCTCTTCACTATTTTGTCCTTGCGATTGTTCTTCGTCTGTTGGGACCTGAAACACTCCTAGTGGGGGCGACTCAAGGATCGTGACAACAAAGTCAGGAGCTTCATTGTTCAATGCAATACCCGCTTGTGAACATGCGTCACTCAATTTCGCCCACAGCAATGCTTCAAGCGTTTGCCGTCCAGTAGAAGCAGCTAACGATTGACTGACTGATTGCATGTTCACTGGTAGTCGAACGCTAAACACGTCTCTAAGAAATTCAAGCTCAAGATTTGAAAGACCAAGGTTCGTCGATGACTTCTTTGTTGTTGAAGCATCTTTCTTTTTCTTGGGTGTTCTCATCTTGTGATCTTATTCTTTCTGTGCACACTGTTCAGAGAACTGTTGTTTCTCAGTCGAGTCTTCCATTGCTAACGTTGATGTTCCTCTTGAAATCAATTGAGAAACTGCGTCATAATAACCAGTACCGACTTCACGTTGATGTCGAGTTGCAGTATAACCGATTTCTTCGTCCTTGAATTCTTTTTCTTGAAACTCAGCGTATGCCATCATTCCATCGTTCTTGTATTTCTTTGCCAACGTAAACGATGAGTGCGACAACGTGTGAAATCCTGCGAGGGTTACAAACTGAAACACGTATCCCAATGAAGCGAGATCGTCTTGAAACTTACGAATCGCAGCATCATCAAGTTTTTTCTTCCAATTGAAAGACGGTGAACAATTGTATGCTAATGGCTTTCCTGGGTGGATTTCGCGTATACGAGTTGCAAATTCTTTCGCTTGCTCGATGTCAGGCGTTGATGTTTCGAACCAAAGCATGTCTGCATAGGGCGCATATGCAAGTGCTCGGGCAACACACCTATCGATGGGATTTCCTGTCATCTTCCAAAATCCCTCTGAAGTTCTTGTACACTCAGCTTCAATAAACTGATGATCTCTTTCATCTATGTCAGACGTGATGAGTTTAGCGCTTTCAGCGTCTGTTCGTGCAATGATGAACGTAGGAACTTCCATGACATCTGCAGCCAACCTCGCAGCAATCAACGTACGAATGAATTCTCCCGTCGGTATCAACACTTTTCCGCCAAGGTGACCGCACTTTTTAGCGCTTGACAACTGATCTTCGAAGTGAACACCTGCGGCGCCGGCATCGATCATTGCTTTCATCATTTCAAAAGCATTCAGCGGTCCACCAAAACCAGCCTCAGCGTCTGCGACAAGCGGTACGACCCAATTTGAAATTGATTGTTTTCCATCGAGTGTATCGATCTGTTCGGCACGTAAAAGAGCATTATTGATACGTTTCACCAACGATGGAACGCTATCAGATGGATACAACGATTGATCAGGATACGTTTGGCCCGCAAGGTTTGCGTCCGCCGCGACTTGCCACCCGCTTACGTAGATTGCTTCTAATCCACCCTTGACGTACTGTACTGCCATGTTGCCAGTGCTAGCACCTAGCGTTCGAACTGAACCCCTTGAGATCGCTTTCCAAAGTTTTTCAGCTCCTGATTTCGCCAACGAGTACTCGATCTTTGTTCGTCCTTGCAGACGCTTCACTTCTTCATGTGTGTACGGTCGTACAATTCCCTTGAACCGGTGTTCGATCATAATCGCCTCGGGAAAAATATCACTATTTAGAAACATCTACAGTAGATTTTATTTTAGATTCACGCTTTAATTGTTCACGTCTAATTGCTGCTTTTCTTAAGTTGGCTTTATGTTCAAGTGAAAATGGCATTTTTCTTTTGCGTTTAAAAAATCGCCTTTTCTTTCCCTTTAACGCTTCTCCTATTTTAGGGACTTTCTTGCCTGTTTTTCCACGACTAATGCTTTTTCGCCATTCCTCATGACGAACAACTTTTTTTAAAGCACTACTAAGTTTAGCACGTTCTTCAGGTAATTTTTCACGCCCTTTCATTTTTAATCGTTGTTCAACAGTTCGTTTTTGACCAATGAGTTTAGCAACTCTATCAGCAATCTGTTTTTCTGATTGCTTATATCCAATTGCACTTTTCTCTCCTCCAAAACTGAAATTACATCCAATGTTCTGAGCATCATTATGAGAATGATTTGTGCTGTACGTTTGTTCTTTGCTAATTTGTTCAATTTCCCAACAACAAGCTTCAAAATTTGTTACTGGACCTAAACAAACTTCAATTCGTAAACCAAATCGCTCTACAACAGAACGCCATTTATGATTTCTTCTACCTCCGTCAAAAGGTCTTCTTTTAAGACCTTTTCCTACATAAAAACACCGAGGTACTTCTTCAAGTGTCCAATGTTTATACCCGTAAAAACGAGATTCAATCATTCTTCAGTTAATGCGGCTACAAATAAATCGTACGTATCTTTATGCTGAATTGCTTGTTGAATCTTGATGACCTTCAATGCTGCTGTCAGCGTTTTCATGTCAAGCTTCTCTTTGTAACTCTCAATGATTTCTTTTCGATCTTCTTTAAGCGTCTCAATCTCGTTATCAACGCTTTCGATCTTTTGCATAAATTCTTGAACCAACGCTCGAAGCGCATGAATTTCATCAGGTTGCATAGACGACGTGTTGTACTGCTTGGGCGGTGTTTTCTTTGCCATGGGCTAACAATAATCAGTCACTGTACGCTGTTCACGTTGTTACGTTCACAACGCTTTGATCTTATTGATGACACTCATGTAATCTTGAACGTACCGACTCGTTTGAGGTGTACCTGCAGAGATCGCATCTTTCACCTGTGCTTCAAGGCTTTTCACATAGAAAGACTTCATGCTTTCTTTTACGCCTTTTAACAACTGTTGTTCGCCTTGAGCACGCTCGTTTTCGGGCACCTGTTGAAGTTTATCGAGCCCTTTGATTGGTTTTTTCACCAACCTTTGAAGATCTGCAACGTTCTTTGCTCTCATTACGCCTTGTGCATGTTTGAACACATCCTTGAGGGTGTCTCTTACCATCGCCTGACCCTCACGTTTCAATTGCTGCACCTTTTGAGACTGCGATAGTTTATCCAACAGCTCTTTGTTCGATAATGCCTGAGCGACACGTGAGGGCTTGTCTTTTCCTTCATCTTCTTTCATCACGCCTTCATGCTTTTTACCTGCAGGTGACACTGCCTTCTTGATCTGAAGAAGCTCATTGTCAATAGTTCCTCCCGAGAGGATGCTCATAACCTTGAATGCTGCAGCAGGAGCATGAGAGACGAACTCTGCCGTCAAAAAACTAACAGGATCATAAAAGAATGCCGCACACATGACATCGTGATCTTTGAATGCATCCCACGTTGCCTTGTAAACGTCTGCATACTCGCTTTTGATCTTGTTGAGGCGTTGCTCTTCTTTCGCAAAGATCTCATTGTAATCACTGCTGAGAACTGGAATCATCGTCGTCGCGACAGTTTCGAACGCAGTGTGAAGAAGCGTCTGCAACCTTTGCGAGACTTCTTTGCTTTTTCCAGCTGTGACCTGAACGACGTCTACGAAAGGTTTGACGAAGATCTTATACATGTCGTCTTCTGACCCAAAGTGCATCCCGTAGCCTGACGGTCCACCCCCACCAGCGCCAAACATGTCACCCATGCCAAAACCACCGCCATCGCCGTCTTCTGACAAGATTGCCCGGACGTACTCTCGTAAAAGTACACGGGTCCTTAGGTTGCTCATTGCTCGACTAAGTAGCAGTCTTGACGTTCATCCTGTTCATGTCTTTGACCATCTTCGCTGCGGTCTCAATTAGCTCTCGCTGATAAAATTGGAGTTCTGGTAGAGCTTCAACATCGAACCACTTTGCATCTGCGACTTCACAGTCTGGATTTTCAATGTTTGGTTCATGAGAACCAGATGGTTGCGCTAGGAATGCCACGACTGTCTTCGTACCACCTTTTATGTTCACGACAGCGTCTGGCAGACGTTTTTCAAGCAAAACATCGACCCCGGTTTCTTCCTTGACTTCTCTGATGGCACAATCTTCGATGCCTTCATCGTCTTTAACGTGTCCCTTGGCGATCGACCAGGCGTCGTTGTTTTTGAACTGTTTGATCAACAGGAGCTCTACACGACCTGAGCGAACACGCCAGGGAACAGCTCCACAAGAGACTACTTTTACAGTTTGCTTGTCCATGTTTGACGTACCTACTTACTTTACACACTTTACCACCTGATGCGTAGTTTGACACAATGGGAAAACGTATAGCCTTAATACCGGGCAGTTTTAAGCCCTTCACAGCAGGTCACGATAGTCTCATCAGATTAGCGTCAAGCGAGTGTGATGAAGTTCATCTGTTTGTTTCAACTAGCGATCGGTTTCGATCGGGTGAACCTCTTGTAAGTGGCGCAGACATGCTGCAACTTTGGAACAAGTACATTGAAAGATCAATGCCTGATAATGTCGTTGTGTCTTATGGCGGGTCACCGATCGCAAGCGTTTGGAAAGATATCGACGCAGCTAACAAGTCTGCATCGCAAGACACGTATGTCATCTATTCTGATGCGTCTGATGCAATGACGAATTGGTCAGAACAAACTTTGGCAAAGTATGGTGGCGAACTCTATGGAAAAGGTCAACTAGAGATCAGGCCCGTCAAGCGTTCAGATACCGTTGATGTTAGCGGGACACAATTGCGCCAAGCGTTAGAGGCGGGAGACAAACACTCATTCATGAAGGGACTTCCGAAATCTCTTCAACACGAAGAAGTATGGCAATTGCTTCATAACACTGCAAAAAACCCGCCACTGACTGCAAAACGAACGTCAGCCAAGAAAAAACCAAAGACGCAAGCAGAATCGATGCTCAGACAGTTGGTTCGTTTGTTATTACAGGATTGACGATCAACGTCTTTTTTAATTGCTCTTCAACGTAAGAACGTTTGAGTCGAAACTTTGGACTGTATTGCGTAATGCATGCCAAGCTAAACGCTTGTGAGTAATGTTCCTGAGGAACTTTGCCATACCCAACATCTGTCGTTAGATACATCGCTGGATAGCACTTCAACACGTTTTCAGGTGAAAGGTTTCTCAAAAATTTGTCTTGAACAATGTTGTTGAGATCGTGGTAAAGTTTTCCTGCCGACACTTCGCCATCTAACATCTCATCAGTAACAAATTCGTCTGGTAATTCTCTAAGTGACCTTACGTACATCCTCTTTCCAGACTTACCAACTCGAAGCGTCTCCATCTTGGCTCCGATGTATTTTACCTCGCCATCAGGTAGATCACAGCTATCGAGCGTTGCTTCAAGAGGTAAACCGAACCTATGGCGCAAAGGTCGCTCGCCGCGGCCTTCATATGATTCTGTCTCTTGTTGCAATAACAAAAGTTCATCTGCTGTCCACGCCCAACCACACGATTCAGACCATAGTGCGAAAAGCTCAGGCCACGTAAATCCGGATAGGTCTTTACATTTTACGATCGAACGATCAATTGTTTTTAATCGTTGCCTAATCTTTGATTTCGTGTCAGCAATACCAGGAGTTCCACGTTTATGTACGTCTAATGCGATGAGCTCAAGCTCTATCGTTTCTTTTTCTTTTGTCAGAGCGTCAATGTGCAGAACGTATGTTGAAGTTTCATCGTATCTCATGACCTGCTATTACGCTATTTGTCCAACAGTGTACACATTGTTCGTTTCCTCAACGAAAACTATGACTTGACCACGACGAAACCAAATCTTTTACGACAGTTCGCAAGTGCGCTTCTTCAACAGGCGCGGATTTGTTCCTGCCGTACTTGAAGATACCCAAAATCTGATTTGCTGCTGCAAACGAGCCAGTAAACTTATACGCTTGTCCCTTCCACAAGAACACGACGCCTTCTACTGGTGTTGTTATGTTTTCGATGGCTCCCAATCTTTGCATCTGCTTCTGCAAGACGTCCATCGCTTGTTGATTACCACTTGTTTCAACCGCCTTCACAGTGTCCGCGACTGCCCTTCTAAGACGTTGAACTTCTTCATCATGGTTTCCAATCAATGAAGATTGAAGTCCTTTGAGGAGTTCGACTGCAAACTCTTGTATTGCTGACTCAACTGGAAGGATCATTCGCTTGAGCAAGGCTGGTGATGCTTTCACAAAGTTTTGGACCGATGCATATTGGTCTGCTGGCACCATCTTTTTGATGTCTGTGAGTTTTGGAGAGCCCGGTGTCTCAAGTGCGCGTTCAACCGTTGCTCTCGCGGCATTTTCTGGTAGTGCAAGATCGGCAATCTCTTCATTCATTAACGATCGTAGGTAATCGTTTATCGTTGCCTCATCACCAACACCAGCCGATGACTGTGCACTTGTTATTTTTGAAATTGCATTCTTTACAATGCTTCCATCTGATAACTTTTTCAAGTTAATAATTGCAGGACCTTTAACCTGCCAACTACGTAGCGTAATTGATTTCTGCATGCGTTCCACATGTTGCGTGAGTGCTTCAACGCCTTCTTCGTTCTCTCCCTTTGATACGTTCCCAGCTTCATCCACTTCAAACACGGGCCACCCATGAAATACGATTGCATTTCCATCGTAGTTTACGACGTTTGGATTTGCCGGGTAGATGATCTCTGTCGAGTACCAGAAGTTTCCACTCGGTCCAAACACCTGTAATCGAACATCGCTTGACAATGTGTTGATCGACTCATGAAGAACCTTAAACGCAGAATTAAACGCATTTGTTAGGTTTCCGCGGTCTTTGAACTTGTCTGCAAGTTGCTTGGCATCCATCCCACCTCGTTTGATGTCACCACCCGATCTAGCAACCTTGAGTTCACCTGTAGATTCATTCCACGTGAAGACGCAGTTTAGACCATCGAGCTTTTCGCTCACCTTTTGAAGCCTTCCTTCGCCTGCAATAGTGATGATCTCCTTGAGTTCAGCAAACGTTAGATCTCTGTTATCATGCAAGTGCGAAAGGTGACCAACTGCACCACCTTCGTTGATTGTATGTTCAATGATCAGACGTTGTAACTCTTCGTGCTTCATTTCTTCTTTCGTTTTTCTGCGGCCTTACGAGCATTTCCAAGTTCCTGACGCAATGTAGAGATTAAACGAGCGTAGTGAGCTCGTTTCTCTGAACCTTTCTTGTGTTTTTCACGCCACGTTGACAGTTCTTTGATACGCTTTTCAAGGTCTTTGACGTGTTTGGACGATCCAAATGGAACTTTCCCGCCAGAGCTGTGATCTGCCTCACGCATCTTACGCTCAATGATTAGGTTGACGAATTCACGAAGCTTGCTTTCTTCTTTCTTCATTTTCTTCTCTTGTTCTGGCCAAGGCCACTCTCCTGTTTCACGTACACTTATGGGAGCCGGAAGCATACCATTTACGGGCTTACACCCATTCAAGAAAAAATTGTGCCATTCTGACGTATCACAAACATGATCTGCTTCAAACGAATCAGGATCAATCCACCACAACACATCATTTATGTCGTTACGGAGTGAAATTTTTCCATTAATAACGACTAACCCGTTTTTTTCAAAAGGTGTTCCTTTTGTGAGGTGACGTGTCACATTTAATGGCACATCATTGATGTTAATAGTTTCATCATGTCTAGGCGACCTTTGTCGTTCAATAGTTGCAAGAAATTTCTTGATAATACCTTGATTATTTATCAAATCATCCCATTGATGAATTGTGTGTAAATCGCCAGAGTCTAAAACTGCACGCTCAGATTCCTGAAACAAATCATCAGAAAAATTTGAATCATCAAGTGCGCGCGAAACGATTAAAACAAAAAGCTTTTTTTCCTGAGGTCTTTTTACGGGAGCATGTGCAACTATGTCGCACAGCCTTTCAAACATCTTTTCAAGAACTTTTTTTGAAAGACTGCTACCTTCTTCGGGTATTGAATCTCTGTAGCTCTTGCCCAACAGCATCATATCTTCATCGTTTATAGACTCAATGCCCGAAATTAATGCATTTTCTACCGGTTCAGTAGGCACTAGTTTTGCCCTGATCATTAACATCAACCATGTTAAGCAATAACCTAAAGCAGATATCGAACTTGTTGCTAACGCCGCTTTTGCAATAATGTCTCTACACGCTTCAAGTGTACTGAAAACTTCAGGATCGATCTCTTTCCTGCCCCACCATTCTGGAATGAGTTCGCGAGTTAGTTCTGTCGCAGAGAACAAGTTTCCCGCTTTGGCCTGAGCCAACAATTTAGAATGATATCCAGTCAACATTCCCATTATTGGCGCTGTCTCTCATCGACCTTATCGATAGCATTCTTAAATGACCCCCAGACGAACATTCTGAGGTGCTCATCTGTCACGTCTTGTTCAGACGCAAGATCAAAGTGTTGGCGAACCTTTTCAAGAAATCCAGGAAGGATCGTCAGTTCGAGAGTTTCACCCTTGGGAAGAGAGATCAGGCGTACGTTTTGCATGAAGCAACTTTACACCCTCAGCGCTTCTTTGCCGTGATGGGAGCAGAAACTGGAGCGCTTGTATCTTCTGTCTCAGATCCTTGTTGTTTCTTGGGTACATTGCCTTTTATGACGTTCGGCTGAATGTGCTTGACTTGCTTCTTCTCGCCTTTTTGCATCTGCACGTCTGCCGGATGCTTCGTCGGATCTTCGGCCTGTTGAGCGCTGATTTCGCCAGTGACGATCTGTGCGATTCCCTTGAGGAATGCAAGCAGCGCCGTCTTCTCAGCAGTCGAGAGGCTCGTGATGTATTGGTCCATCGGGCCCTTCACGGATTCATCCTTGAACGACTTACCAGATCGAATCGAGTTGAGTTTCTCAACGATGTCCTTCGTCTCGACATCTCCAGACGCTAACTTTTCCTGTTCATCATCGCCTGTCTTGGATGACTGCTCGGGCTGCTTCTCTTCTCCCTCACCGCCACCAGAATCACCCCCACCAAAGAGGTCGGATATTCCATCATCCTCGGAGCCAGAATCACCAGAACCTCCCGAGAGGGCTGCCTGCTTTTCTTTCTCCTGCAATGCCTTTTGATGTAGTGCATTCTTCATGCCTTCTTGGATCACGGCCTCGAGAAGCGCCCGGACGCTCTTTGGCGTTGTTAGCTTGACGTCCTCGCTCATGGAAGCCTCCTGATACGCATGCGATTGATTGCTTTTTCGCGGTAGCGCTTGTTATAGATGCGTTGTGGCGTGTCTTCGGCTTCGACTTTTTTCTGTGAGTTCTCTTTTAGCACGACTGCATCCATGAATTTGTCGAAAGAACCAACTCCTTCGTTTGTAGGCGTCTCAATCATAGAAGCCTGATCGACTGAAGGCATCTCTGCACAGTTTTCGCACGTTTCAGGCCATCCTTCTCCGCCTTCTGATTCGTATGAATCACGGTCACGATCTGTCATGACCTTTCCACAGTCAGCACACATAGGTGCAGTAGGATCTGCTTCAATCATCGACGCTTGATCAAGATCACCGTCTTCAAGGCCCGATGGCCATTCACGACCTGAAGGATCTGCATTTTTATCACGCATCTCAACATCATTGTCAAAAACTGGGTTTAGTTCGTCTTCATTCATGTCATCGTTTTCTTTCTTCACGACAGGTTGCAAAGCTGCATCAGCTTCTTCCGGGCTCATGCCTGCAGTCGTTACCAACAACGTAAAAAGCTTGTCAAACGCCCCGACGATGTACACAGTGTCAGGTCCAACCGTTGCCTTGAGACCGTGATCTAGTGCATCTCTTTCAATTGAGTGAGCTCGGGCACCCCGTGCCTCAATTTCGACCTCAAAATCATCTTCTCCTTCGACGAATTCATCATCGTCCATTGGAAGCTCTTCCAAGTGAGGATCGTGCGTCTTCCAGTCATCGTACGGCATGTGATGGTACTCCAGTGCGTAAATAGGCTATCTCGCGATGACGATGTACCCTTAGGAACGTTTCTTTAGCGACAAAGCAAATACACACGTTTGCCTGATTGCATCAATGTCGTGGATTCTGGCTGCTTTCACAAGAAATGGTCCAGGTATTTCAATGATCTCTTCACCGTGGTGAAGTTCAAAGCCATCAAAACAAAGTCCGTCTGTCTTGATAGAAAAAAGAGCATCGCTAAGTTCAACAACGAACTCAATCTCTGGCTCTTTGTCCAAAAGAACTGTCTTAAGGATGCCAGACATCGGTGCAGGTTTTTCAGCAAACTTTCTAGCAGCGATGACGTAAACAAACTTATTCGACAGCTCTTCCATCTGATCGTCTTCGAGCTCAGGTACTTGACCTCTGAGTTGTTCGCTCATGAGCACCCGAGTGTTATCTGGTTCAGCGAGTCTGATCGTTTTCTCTTGCATGATCAAGACTGTACACTACGTCCTTGTACAGGCCATCAGAAAATCTTGCATACTCGTAATCAAGCTCTGTCACGCCGATGTTTTCTGTTCGCACCATGACAGTGACATCATATTGTTTGATGAGCATCTCGGCATTATGTTCTACCTTGCTTTCATACGCAAACAACCCGATGACGAAACGCTCACGGTCTTGCCAGCGCCTGAACGTATACGTTTTCACTAACGTGTTTTCTGACTTCATCCACCTGTTTGAAGGAAGGATTGGTGTCTCAGGTTCTTTTGGATCGATTGGAAGCTTTCCCATATTCATGGATCTGTTTGCTCTTTCGATGTACTCTTCGTGCAAGTCAGACAATTTCAAAGCAATACCACTCCACCGACGACAGCTTCATTTGTGAAGCTTGATCCATTTGTGTAAATCCTTCGATTTCGATCGATCACCGCGCTGCCACCTTTGAACTTCATGTCACGCTCTTCGCCAATGCGATTAGAAACGATCAAGTTGGCACGTGTTTCTTCAACAAGATCTACCCATCCGCTGTCTGGATATGCGTATGCACTACCCCAGTTTGTCACCAAAGCAATCGTATCGACGTCACCTTTACGATAAAACTTGTGGCGCGCATTGTATGCATAGTAGCTTTCACGGTAGTTGTTCTTGAGGTCCTTGCAAACCAAGACACCCAAGCGACCTGCCTTTGTAAGAACCATCCCATGTACTTGTTCTGAAGGCTGCGCCCACATGTTGTCAGAGCCCCACAAATTGTGCTTCTGAAAGTTTCCCTCAAGTCCCCTCGGTCCTACGACTGCGGCGCTGTTGTAAAGACCGTTTTCACAAAGCTCAACATATCCAAAGACGACGTGACAGCCAAACCTCTGTGCAATCGGCGCGAAAGCCTGCGTTTGATATCCGTCTTTTGTTTGAGCGACCTCGATTGCTTCTCGTTTGCTTGAAAGCGCGTATCCACCTGTGCATAGCTCTGGAAGAACGATGACGCTAGCGCCCTTTGCAGCCGCTTCAAATACAAGCTGTTGAGCGGTCGCCAGATTTTGTTCGACCTGCATAAGCTTTGTGTCAAACTGAACAGCTGCTACGATCGCAGAGCGTTGAACTGATGTGACAATAGGTCCCATCAATCCTCTTGATCTTGCCCTTGTTCTCCGCCTTCAACACCAGGGAGTTCTCCCCTACGACGAGCCCTACGTAGTTGTTTATCAAGGAACTCACGGAATCCGTCCAATTGCCTGACGATGTCTGGGTGATCTTGCATCAGTTGAACTTCTGCTGGGGCGATCTCGCCTGTTGCATTCAATGCATCAATGTAATCTTTCATCGCCTGAAGCGTGAAGATCTCAAGTTCATCTTCGTCCATGTTCACAAGTGTGCGAATCTTAAGCAAGGCCTTGTCAACAGCTTGCTTTGCTCCTGCAACAGAAAATCCAAGTTCTTTTGCGATCTCTTCGAATGATGAGCCACCGACATCATGCATGCCGCCCAATGCGGTATCTTTATACGCTTTATGACCTTTTGTAGCCGCTGAAGCTTCTTCTTCATCAGCCTGAACGTCAGCAGGATCTTTCCAATCAGCTTCAGAGATTGCCTTGCGCACCATCTTACGGATCAATGCTTCTGCAGTTGCACCCTTTTCGGTGGCTTGAATGGTCTTGTCGTTCTGTTTCTTCATTGCTTTTTCCTCTTCATCTGCAATCTCAGGCACATCATCAACGACTGCCTTTAGGTTTTTGTAAAGTGCTGGGATTTTATCGTTTGGAATCGCCTTGACTATGTCCTTCAATTTGACGCCCAACTCAACGCGATTTTGTGGTGTGAAACTTGGATTGATAGGTTCGGTCACTGCAGCCGACGGATCAACGTTTGAATTTACGTTAACCGCACCTTCAGATTTTTCACCATCCAAAGCCTCGCGCACGAGCTGCGAAAGGACGTCTTTGGTGATGATGATCTTTGACGTGGGCAACATTACGAACCCGTCTTTTGCCCACTGTTTTTTGAATCAATCATGTGCTTACCGACAAATGCTGTCATGACAGGAATAAAATATGCTGCGCATGCTGATACGTCAAACGGCCTGATCGAAATCGGTCCGATCTTATCAAAGATCGCCAAGACGTAAGCAATCGTCGTGATCCAAAAGGAAACAAACGTAAGCGTTGCCATGATCGACCCATTTCCATTGCTGTCTTTGATCCAATACCACGTTGGTGTGAGTTCGGTCGGATCGTTGTTTGGATCGTTGTCGCTCGCGGCATGAATCGGAAGCTTTGTTGATGAAACGTTTGGTTCTGGTGCGTTCTGTGCGGAGGCTTCAATCTTTTGTAGTGCCTCACCGAGCATTGACGTGTCGTCTTGTGTGTCTGTCATGGCTTGGATAGGTATCAGGTCACCAGCACGCGAAGTGACACTTGGCGCTAACTCGTGTGCTTCTATGGCTCACAAACCAGCTGCACGCCCGGCATATGCAATCGCGAGCGTGAGAAGCACAGTCACGACCACCCCTGCGGCGGCCCCAAGACCAAACCAAAGGGTCGTGTTTGGCCTGCTGTCTTCCAACTTTTTTACCTGTTCGGTGAGAACAGGAATGATCTTGTTGCTTGCATCGACCTGAGCCTGAAGAATCTTCTTGTCAGTTTCAAGCGTGTTTTTTTGTTCCGCAAGAGAAAAATCACACTGTGCTTTATCGACTGCCGCCTGATGTTCGACTTGGATCTTGATGACCTGAGGAAACGTTGTGATCTGAACGATCAACTGCGCCGTTGCCTCAGGACTGAGCAACACGCCAGTGAATGGAGCGATTTGAAGCTTTTTCAATGGTGAGATCGCAGCCCCAACATCAACTTCACCTGGAAGCTTCTCAGGCGCAGAGGGCAGCGTCGTTGTGACAACGGGAGCACCGGCGTCTTGAGCGAATGCGGGTGAAATTGCAAACAAATGTGCTGCGATTAGGAATGGTGCAAGTGCTCGACGGTACATCATGAACCAATGATACATCACATGAAGTGCAATATTCACAGCGGTGCGAGTAATGCGATATCTTCTTTCAACACCCAACCCAATCGATCTTGACACATAATTAAGACAGCATGTTCATATGGCCCTTGCATAGGATCGTCAAGAACTTGAACAATGATCGCGACTTCTTTTGAATCTAATGATCCTATGCGATAACGACTACCTGCACGAGCAGATGATCTGCTCCACATGACGATGGAACACTTAGCTAGTTTCTCTTGTTCACACCATGATTCATACCACGGGCCGATCTTCACCAACGATCCTGGCTTCATTGTTCTGGCATGATCACGACGAACCCAGTCGCCGCGGCCAACTGCTTCGCTAACTCATCCGGCTTGTCGCCGTACTTCTTCACAAGTTGAGCAACTTCGGCCTTCTTTTGATCATCGAGTTGCTTCTGCGACGCGTCGTATTGTGCTTGTACAGCCGCCAGCGTGTCATTCAACTTTTTCTCGTTTGCAACGTGTTGTGCTTGTTCTTGTGTCCTTGCATCATTGATCTTTTTCAGTTCTTCGGCGTGAGCATCATTGATTGCCTTGATCTGATCGCCAACGTTTGTAGTTTGACGCTTGAACAAAAACAAGCCACCGATCACAGAAAACATAGTACCGACAATTGCGAGCAATAACCGCCAATGTTTTTTGATCCATGCCCAAATTATCGTTAACGTCATCATGTGATTCTCAATTCGGCTTGTTTTCGTTTGTTGATTTTGATGAAGGCATTGAAATATCCAAAGAAGATTTCTTTGAAGAATTCAACTCGTTTGCTTGCGCTGTGACCATCGCATTGATTGCATTACGATGGATCACAACGTGTTCAGCGATCAGATTGACGTCATGTCGTAACTGTGTAACCACCTTGCTTAGTTCCAGCGTTTCTTTTGCCAACGATGTCATTGCACCAAGCACACGTTTGAGTGCAGGTGCCTCCGCGATCAATTCTTCTAATGCTTGCTTAATCAACGTCTTCATCTTTTCCCTCAGAACCGCTCGTTACGCCGTCATTTGAGCTGATCAAGTCATATAACTTTTCAGCGTCCAGTTCACTCATTCGTTTCTCTTTGCGTACTTCTTTTTTACCTTCAATGTGGAATTGCATTGATCTTAAAACCATTGTATCAATGATCTTTACGGCTCGAGCATCACCAGAAACATATGCTTTTGCAAATTCATCAAAGAATTCTTGCATTGTAAGATTATGAAGAAACAATTTTGTTCGCAAGGCAGTGTGCGTCGCTTTGTCAAGCTTGATATGAATGCCTTTACGACTTTGAAAAAGATCAGGTTTGATCATGCACCAGGACCTGCTCCTGGACCTGCGCCGCCGTCGCCTGCCCGAGCTGCAGGAGGCGCCGGGAATTGATCGTTGACGACGTCTTCTGGACTCTTTCCTGGCTCAATACCATGCTGTTCACTCATCACACGAGAGAATTCTTTTTTGACGTCTTCGTCATATACTTTGTCAAGAAAATTTTCTGCCCGTCTTACAAGAGTGCTTCGAACTTCTAACAAACTGTCAAAGTTATCGATCAAACGAACGACGCTGTTTGCAAAAGACTCAACATCAATGTCATTGATTGAAGCTTTTCCAGCAGGTGTTTCACCAACATCGTCTCCTTCTGCTTCACTCATCAAGCGTTTGATAAGTGAACGAAAATCTCTTCCTTCTTGTTTGGCGCTCTTCGCCTCTTGCTCATACTCATTTAGATAACGATCTACCTGCGCATCGAGAGACGTTCCTGTTTCGCCCGCAGAAGGCTTGTCATCTGTTGGTGGAGTCGCGGCTGGTGCGTCGGTTGTTGCGTCATCGCCGGCTTCATTCATTGCCTCAAGCAATCGCCTTCTTAACTCTCCGACAGAAATCTTCATACGGCTCACTTGATCACCCCTGCGATTGCTTCAGCTTTATTGAAACGCTCTTCAATTACATTCCAATTTAACTCGCGCATCCTGCTGACGATGTATGACTTCTTGTCTGACAAATAATCGCGCCAATATGCATGTTCATGAAGGTCAATGACAATCAAAGGAAAAAGACCCAACATCACGTGCTTGTCATTTCCACAAACGACGGTGTTAACATACTTCTTTAGGAACATGTTGTACCCGCAGATTGCCCACCCTTCACCTGCAGCCTGAGCGCATGCAATCATGTCTTTCTGCCAATCATCAAATGTGCCAAAGGCTTCTTGAAGTTTCATATAAGACTTGCTGTCCATGTAAACTTCACTGTGAGGATCGAATGAATTCGCAAAGTAAAGCTCATGGAGCCAGACGCTGTTCATGTTTTGCGCTTCGTCATGCTTCAATGACTTGAACTCGCTGTGCTTTGAGTTTGCACCTTCACGATCTGCGCTGTCAAGCTCAGCAGACGTGCGATTCAATGCGTTCACTGTGTCTTCATAGAGAGCAACGTGAGCGTCTTTTGTTTTCTGGCTTACGAGCTCTGAAACCTGTTTGAAGGGTTTGGGCGTAGCAACGTACGCCTCGTCAATGTGCTCTTGCTCGCCTGCAGCCTCACGCACGAGAGTGCGGTCATTTTTAATGCTTTTCTTGATAATGCCTTCAACGTCGATGTCCAACCCGAGATTTGTGCTTCTCATGCTTGCCGTGCCTCTACTATACATATCAACCTGTTTGACCCCTTCTCTCTGAAAGAATACTTACACCATGAGCACCTTGAGGACGATCATTAGAGAGTTCATCATCGAACAATTGATGACAGAGGCAGTTATCAAACGAGATGACGTGGGACAACTCGTGATCAGAAAGGTCATCAACTATCACAAACCAACCACTCGCTTCCATGCAAAAGATGTGGTTGATGCTGATGTAATGCCCTCGGGAGACGTCGTTGTCAATGATGTCGAATCGTGGAAGCCAGAACTTGAACTTCCTGCTGAAAAAGTTCACAAGAGGAAAAGACGTCACCGTCAGCTGAGAATTTCAGGAATGAAAAAAGCAAAAGTCACAGACCTTTGATTTCAATCCAGCTGATAATGGTTTTCTAACTCAGTTGCATCAACAATGAATTCTTCGCCTTCTGGTGTTTTAAGAATTACGTCTCTCGGGCCAACACTTGCAACAGTGTACCTAATTTGACTTTTCTTGTGGCGAACCTTGAGGTCAGGAGTGATCACAGGAGTGTTGCTTCCGCTGTCTGTCTTTGCGTTCAAGACAACATCGATAGTTTCTGAAAGAGAATTGACCTTCTTCTCCCATTCTTCTTTCATCGTTTGGATGATGTCAGCTTCAGTTAACGTCTTCATATGAGTAACTATTCGATGGCTTTGATTGCCTCATCCAACGTCATGACTTCAATTCCCGCAGACTTAAGAACGTCTAGACCTGAAGTATCTCTGTAAGGAACGTCGTACACGACGCGAGAGATACCTGCGTTGATGATCAGCCGTGAACACTCAGGACATGGTGAGTGGGTGACATACATGTGCTTCTTGAGCGGAAAGTGATAAGGGCACTTGATGAGACAGTTTGCCTCAGCATGAATGAAGCCAGACTTACCGGGTTCAGTCGATTGCGCTTCGTTGTAGAGGCCTTTTGGTCCTCCATTGTAGCCTTGCGCAAGAATGCCTGTGTTGTCTTCTGGAACGATGATTGCCGCAACTTTCAATCTGAAATCCGGCGATCGTTTGGAGACGACCTTTGCAACATCCATCCACGTCTTCGGCCACGAAGGCCTGGGCGACATGTCAAGAGGTTCGATCTCGACAAGACAGCTTCCACTCACTTCGGTAGTAATGATGCCAGATTGCACGTGTTTTATCGTGTAAGAGTTTGGAAATGAACCCACACCAACGATGACATACGGACCAGGCATCTTTACGTCGCCTTGTTCATAACGAAACTGCATCTTGACGTTCTTTGAAACTGCCAAAGGATATTCGAACTCAAACTGTGAGATCGTCATTGTTTTGCCTTCATTGTCAGCTCATGCAACCTGCTGATGAACTTCGCCCTTGCATATTCAGGTGTCCAAGGTTGAATATGAAAGTCAAAGGGAGCGGCCTCTGTTGCCCACCCGCGGCCCTCTGTCATCGTCAGGTCTCTTGCTTCAGTAGCCAGCATCCTTCTATCTGCAAGCTTCACCGAGGGCGGCTCGTCACTCTCTAGGCCAAACGCCTTGCATATCGTCTCCATCAATCGTTTCTCTGTCTCACGGTACGGTGCAAAAGCTGGTGATTTCTTTAGCGGGCTCGGAATGTCCACGAGGTATGCTTCGGTTGCATCATGAAGAAGCCCATACAATGCATCTTTTGGATCGCACATCTGAGAAACAAGCACACAATGTTGAGCAACGCTGTAAAACTTTGTGCAATGTCCTGCGAACCTGCATTGGTGAGAGAGTGCATGCAGAATATCGTTTATGTCGATGTCTTCAATACGTGGATCAAATGGGAAAAAAGCTTTGCCAGAATAAGTCTGTATCCATCCTCCGCGGTCTTCCTTCACAATGATTTGTGGTTTAGCTTTTTCTACCATGATGAACACATCATTAGGGTTTGTATCATCACAACGAAATCCCATACCAGACGTAGTGATTGATCCTGGACTAAGGATACATGCGCAAAGTCCCATTCCGTGTTTAGGACAAATCGGATCACCAGTTGTCATGGGAACAAACTTATGCCCCCGAAACAACAATCATCATCGTCATCATACGCTTGTCTCTTTTTGCTATACAGAGCTTTGTTTCGACATTCAACGTGAATCGCTTTTTGTCCAGGTTTCCAATACACATTTTTGCCGTATTCGACGCGCGAAAAACACAACGGACAAATCGTTTCATAACGTGCTCTTATGAAGAGCCATCCATCGTGCGTTCGGAATCGAGTGTCGTTTGTTTCTATCTTCGAAACCAAAGACAAGATCGCATCTTCAGGCGACATGTTCATTTTTTCAGCAAGGCGCTTGACCTTGTTCATGGTGTCATCTGACAACCTGATGAAGTTTCTCATGTGAAACAGTTCCTATCGTCCGTTCAATAGCTGGTTGAATAGTAACGTTTCTTGCCTCTCGAGTTCACGGCCAAGTTGCTGACAACTAAACCCCTGTGACATCAAGTCTTGGCCATTAACAGTTGGTTCGTACTTCAAGAATGCAGTGACAAGTGACTTTGAAGGGTGTCCTTGTGATGCAGCATATTCACGTACTGTTTCATCGTCAAGGTGAGATGCATCAAAAAGCTTTCGAAGCTTGTATGCAGTCTCAGGTGACAAGCCTTTGAACATCAACAAGAATCGTACGTGTGAAACCTCAGAAGCAGAGTACTTCAACGAGTTGAGCTTCTTTGCAACGACGGCAGGATCGTTTCCGTCAAGCAATTGTGCCAAAGCAACCACGACATTTCGTATAGAGATGCCATGAGGAGACACAGTCAATCCAGGAAAGATCTGTGACCACAGATCGAACTCTCCGACCATGTCAAGAAAACGTTGAACGCTCTTTGCAGATGTCAATCCCTTAAGAAACTCATCACGAATTCTCTCAGGTGAAACGCCTGTCAAACTGTTGTTAGCCTTGATCGCTTCGGCGGATGCAGGATCGAGCTCGCTTCCCATCCTGCCTGCAAAACGTAGTGCCCGAAGGATACGCAACCTATCTTCATCGAAACGCTCAGTCGGATCTCCAACTGCTCGAACAACACCGTTCTGAATGTCTTCTATTCCTCCGACATAATCAACTATCTGTTGTGCATCAATGTCATAGAACAATGCATTGATCGTAAGATCTCGACGCTTTACATCGTTTTCGATGTCAGTGAACTCGACTGCGTCTGGTCTGCGACCTTTGCCGATGTCTCGACGAAACGTTGCGATCTCGTATTCGTTGTTTTCTGGAGTGATGACCTTCACAACGCCAAATGACTTTCCGACTTCGATGACCTTGTGTCCTGGAAGGTTGCTAAGCAACTCGATAACAACATCGGGAACTGCATCAGTCGCAACGTCGTAATCCTTGGGTTCTTTGCCTTGAAGCGCATCTCTAACGCTGCCTCCGACGACGTACAGTTGATGTCCTGCTTGCTTGAAAACGTTCGATAGATCAATCAAATCAGCTGGCAACTGCATCACGAAGTTCTTACGAACCTGTTCACTGATGACGGCCCTAACGTATTCTCTGATCAACTTCAATGACATGCTAACACCTTACCACATAGGTAGGTGAGCTTTCACGGTTTCTCGCGGCCGTCGATGCCAACATGGTGTGAAAAACACCGGCTTTCGTACATCTCAGCACCACCCACATCGATGTCACTTGGATCATCAATATTTGTGTGCTTCTTATGTGTGTAATATGCATCCCGCCCGCAAACAGTGCAAACGGCCGCGCATTTTTCAACGTACGTTGCCCAAGACAACAATTTTTCCACCTCAGCAAATGGCTTTCCAACGGCTGACATGTCAAGCGATGAAACAACAATCGTGTATCCAAGCTTATAAAGCCAGATCAACACTTCTGCGATGCCTGGTATCATAAAGGCTTCGTCTACGGCTATGATATGAGGGCTATCATTTGAATCAGCCAACGTTTCGAGTAGGTCGGCGCCAGTCTTGATCGTAGTCGCAGGAACCTTCCATCCATTGTGAGACACAACGTCTTCCGGACTGTACCTGACATCAAGTTGCGGTTTAAAAACAGTGACGCGTTTGTGTTGGTACTTGAATCTTTCCAACGCTGATAACATACGTGATGTTTTTCCTGCAAACATACAACCTGTGAAAACAATAAATTGAGGATTGTTATCGTTCACTTTTTCCGTCCTCTTATACCTATACATCATGTTTGTTGAAAAGATCAAAACACAACGCACAAAGAAAAATGGCATGCCTTCACAACAATTCAGTGTGTTGTATCGTTTCAAGTGTGACACATGTGGAAAAATTTACGATAAGAAACCAGGAAATGTCAGTGTTTCTAAAAGCGGTCTTCATTTTTGCAGAAACGCATGCAAATTTCAAGCTCACAAACCCGGAAAAAATCTAAGGCTTATTAGTGAAGCAACATCCATTGATCGATACGGCACGCCAAATCCTATGCAATCTGATGTGATGAAAGAACAACACAAACGAGCGTTTCAAGAAAAACACGGTGAAAACGTAACATGTGCATTGCAAGTTACTGGTGCTAAAGAAAAGAGGAGACGCACACACCTTGAACGTTACGGTGTTGAAGAAACATTTCAAGCTGAAGGACCTAAAGCAAAACGACGAATAACGTGGATGAAACGATACGGAGTTCCTTATAAACCTATCTTTTTTTCAAAAGAACAATTACAAGAGGCAATGCGAAAAATGCCACAGAAATGGTCTTCAAAGGGTGAAGAACTAATGTGTGAAATACTTCACAAGCACTTTGGAGAAGTTGTTCGTCAAAAATGGGTAAATGGTTGGCCGATCGATGCATACGTTCCATCAATCGACACATACGTTCAATTTGATGGTGTGTATTGGCACGGACTTGATCGTGACATTGAGATTATCAAAGCTTCAATAAAACCACGTGATAAAGCAATCTATCAAAAATGGTTAACTGATCGTAAACAATGCGAATGGTTTAAAGAACATAATCTCAAACTTATTAGAATCACCGACATTGAATTTAAAAACATTGAATCATGTTCTGGTGTACCCAACCTAGATTTCCTCGGAAAAGAACAAGAACACCAGGAGGTGTAAACCTTGTGTAATCAATTGCAATAACAAGTAACTGATCATCATTTGGAACATAAATGACGCTAGCATTGGCATCATTCCAACGTGTTTTTTCATCTATTGGGAACAAACCAATTCGCCCACAACCTCCAAAATACCCAAGATCACCAGGATATGGGTCCTTTCCACTCATGTTATAACATTCTTCCGATGTGAATGATGACATACGCTATGCATGCATACGAAATGACACCAAGACAAAAGATACACCACCATACGATCCAAAAGTTCTTGCTAAAGAACTTGTCGTACATCAGCCGTCTTTCTTAACACTAACGACAACAAATGGAGGAGCAACTCCCGCATTCGCATTTGCTGATGCATCGAGAGCCGCCAAGATACGCTTCCTTGGATTTCCACCCTTAGAACCATGCAATGCTCCCAATGCAATGCTAGCACCACTACCAACAGATGCAAAGTCTTCTGATGGAACTACAAGCTGAAAGTTTCCTTCAAGCGTGTAAAGCTTTCCGTTGTATCCCATCAACATTGATCCGTGAAAACACGTACCATACTCTGGGCTTTCAACAGTGCAATCAAGCTTCTTCAACCCATCGCGAATTGCAGGAACCAACGTTCCAACAAGAAATGCTCGATCGTCTTTTGCGTCGAGAGATTGCTCTGGCAATTCAATTGCATGAGCAAGAGCATCCATCACCTTAGGCAAACCGCACACGCCAAACGCAAACTTACCTCGAACAAAAACCTTCGGATCCTTGATGATCGTCCTGTTTAATGCGTTGTCAGTTGCTGCACTGTCACCGCCCAACCACACAGTTCCCTTGCTAACTACTCCCACGATACACGTCATGTTGATAACCTCGCTTTCATTGTAATCACTATCCTAGACATATGTTTCATTTCACTAAATCGAAATGTTTCTCGTATACGTGCAATGACCCCGCGTGCCAAATCATCGTGCCAACCTCAACACTCAAATCCTTTGCAAGCATTTCATGAACGTACTTCTGCCACGCACGATCATTTTTGAACCCGTACACGACATCATTACTACGCATTCTTACGTCAGCGATAAGCTTTCCATTACGAATGAAATACTGCACTGAATCAGTACAGATGAAATCGCTCATTCCGTCACGGTTGTAATCGTTCCATATGCTTGGACGAGTGTAGATCATCTCTGCTCGTCGACTTTCAGGCTTCTCCGTGAGCTCACGTTTAACGTGATCGTATTGCTCATAGTTTTGCCAACTCCAGATCGCCCATCCGTAATTTGAATTGATCTTTCCATCAGACGCAGCACATGCCTTCCACGAAGCGGGCGCGCCGCCGCGAATGTCGTTTACGTTACGAGACATCGACTTATACCACTCGATTTCTTTCTCAACGTATTCTCTATTCACTGTCCCGAAGATTGCATCTTCATCTGCAATGAACGTAGCACCAACCACCTCAATCATCTTACAACCAGTCTTGTCGATGACAAATTCATTGCGTTCTTTGAGATCTTTGAACCATGATCTCACGTCAGAAACATTATGATTGATCTTGATCATTCTTCGTACACAACCTTGAAAACAATATGAACGTCATTGCCAATAACTTCTGTGCTTCCCAACATAGAAATCAATGCCCCTTTGACAAAATTGACAGATCTTTCCACGTCTTCAAACTCCACTTGAGAGCTGATGCAACAAAGATGATTTGAAACACGCTCACGATGTTTATCTACACTGATCGTAAATTCTCTGTTCATTATGTTCTCAACTTAAGTTCTTTTGCCCATCCCCAATTTTCGTCATACCACGCACATGTTTCTTCAAGTCCTTGCCAAAATTTGACAAGAGGTTTGTATCCAATGATTTTTTCTGCTTGAGACACGTCAGCTTGAGTGTGCATGACATCGCCGGCGCGCCAAGGAGCATCCACATACGTGGAGCCTGGGTAACGTTTCAACAGGTACTCACGAATCTCTGCGTTTGTGGTCCTATCTCCACAAGCAACGTTCAATCTAACGCCGTCAGTGAATGAACCTTCTTTTGTTGCTGCACGAAAACACGCATCAGCAACGTTTGCAACGTAACACATGTCGCGGCTTTGACTCCCGTCGCCGTCAGACCTCATCGGCTTTCCTTGCTTGATAGCAGTTAGCCAAGCAGACACCGCTGTTGCATACGGGCTGCTTCCAAGTGCCCTTGGACCAAAGACATTGAAGAATCTTAGTGCAATGCTGTCAAAGCTATAAAGCTTTCCATACATTGATAAATACTCTTCGATGATGCTCTTCTGCAATGCATAAGGAGAGCCTGGGTTTTTGCTTGCATTTTCTCGTGATGGCAGCTCATCGGTGTTCCCATATACAGAAGAAGAACTAGCAAAGACGAAGCGCTTGACATTTCCACGACAAGCATCCATCAACTGCAACGTTCTGCTAACGTTGATGTCATTTGTTTCTACCGGATGTTCAACAGAGTAGCTTACCCTTGGAACTGCAGCAAGATGAACGACTACATCAAACTTTTTTGCCTTGATGTCTTCAATGATGCTCTGGCTTGCAAAGTCTGACATTCTTAGTTCAAGACCGTCTGGTATGAATTGAAGGTGCCCGTTCGACATGTCATCAACGCCGACGATAGAGTGTCCTTCATCGAGGAATTTCTTTGAAACATGACTGCCGATAAAACCTGCAGCTCCGGTGCACAAGATTTTCATGGGTTCACTTTATCCCTTTTGAAGCGTTAGTTCAATCACAACAATCCCATTCGTTTCATTGCATCAGGCGTCGTCTTTTCATAAGAACACCTGTTTTGCACCACGCGGCGAAGATCGTCACTCCAGATTGATGTTCGACCATACGTCTTGCAGTGTTGGATCAAGCTGCTTGTCGTCTTGACAATGCTTTGAATGTCGTTTGGTTTTGCAACGTAATGATAGCTTTTTGCTTCTTTTGCGATCGAAGCATACTCATAGTTGTCTAGCCACAATGGAAGACATCCTAACTCAATACACTCTCTCGCCGCCGTTCCACCATATGTGTCCTTATCGTAAAGACCCAAAGCAACATGAGCATGAGATGCAACGTACTTGTACTCGTCTCTATTCAACGTATCAGGCACAAGCTTGATGTACCCGTTTTCTCCGCACATCTTGACGAGCTCGTCATTTGAGAATTTCAAGTTAGGATTTCCTGCGACGACAACGAAATCTTTCTGAAGCTTTCTCACTTCAGGCAAGATCTCAAACATGAACTTCATTCCATTCGTGTAATCACCAGAGCTCGGACTGATACGATTCGGAAAGAACAAGACGATCTTACCATCGGTTTTTGCCTTCCACTCTTCTTCAGTGAACCTCACGTTTGACATGTTGATCGGTGACGTGATTTCTCCGACGCTATATCCGTCATCCCATGGCGTGCTTTTGTCAAGAACTTGCTTTGCAACGTCAGGAAGGACGAGCTTATAAAGCTCTCGATTGAAGATGTCAAGGCTGCTCTGACACTGCCAGAAGTTCCAATCTGCTTTGAGGCTGGCTTCTACCTGCCCAAGCCAGAGGGATGCTTCGAGAGGAAACTTGGGGCACGATGGGTCATCTATAAAATGGCTGTGGACTGCAAAGAAGGGTTGGTATCCGCCTTTGAGCAAGAACATTGCTTTAAAATTTCGAAGATGCAATGGATCGTTGATGTATACTGCATCATACCTGCGATCAAGATTTGACTTGTGTTGTTCGAGGTCAAGTTTGTACGAAATGTTTTCAAAATCGAAATCAAACCTTGTTGCAAGAGCATTAGGTGTGATCCAATGTTCGATGTAATGAACCCTACCAGTGTCAAACAGATCAGTATTGACTTTCCATGGTGATGTTACTAATTGACACTGTCCATCGAGATCCCAATAAGGACCCATCACGTCAATGTGAAGGTCTGGATTTAAGTCCAGCATTGCTCTTGCTCGACCCATGACCATTTGCCATCCTGAGTCGGCTTCAAGCACGAATTTTCCATCGGGAGTGATGTTGGAAAGCTGCGTTTGAATCAAAAGTCGTTTCATGTGCACACAGTAACACTTCTTGTTCCAAAAGAACACTTGACAATTGCCTAGTTAATACTGATGCGTATAAATCTTAACGAACTAAAATCGTTCATTGTCGAAGCCATGCTAAACGCTTACGATGTTCTCGGTGTATCACGAAATGCCTCAGAAGAAGAGATCAAGAAGGCATGGAAGGCGCTAGCGTTGAAAAACCACCCTGACAGGGGAGGCGATCATGGAGCAATGGTTAACATCAATGCGGCCAAGGATCGTTTGTTAAACAAGATGGAATTGATGCGCCGTGGCGCGGTTTTCAGCGGGTACGAAGATCCAAACAAACCTAAGCCACCACCAACCGCCCAACAGCCAAGACCTCAACAAGGACGATCATCAGCGAGCGCGAACACTCCAACAATTGCAAAATGTGCATGGTGCGGTCGAAACGTCGCTGGCGTTAGGGACTTCATGGGAAAGTGGTTCAACGTCAAGTTTGTCAATCACTACACTGCCCAAGGTGGAAATGTCAAGTGTGAAGGAAGTGGAAAAGAGATCTGGGACAGACCCAAGCCATCAACAAAGAGCACAAATGCTCCTCCACAACCTCCTAATCAACAACAAAGATCAAATCCAACACTTCGTTACTTCGTGTTCTCTTCTGGAAGATCAAACAAGTTTTGGGAAATTCAAACAGTTGATGAAAAAACGCTTCGAACGAGGTGGGGACGTGTTGGCTCTGCTGGAAAATCAAAAACAAAGACATTTGGTTCTTCTTACGCAGCGTCACTAGCAAGAGTTCGAATGATCAGAAGCAAACTTGACAAAGGTTACGTTGAAACATCACAAACGAGAGATCAACAGGCAAGACCTCAAGGTTCTGCACCCAATGCAAATGCTCAAACGCCTAACGGCGGAGCAAAAGACACATACAAAGTCTATTCTTGGAAGGGTGGGCGGCGCGTTGTTCGTGTCAAAGGAAAGCTTTATGGCACTGGAACTGGTGGGCAAACGAAAAAGGGCGCAGCAACAAAGTTCTATCCTAACGACAGGGTGAAAGTAACACCCAAGGATTCAGGAATGAACGTCGGATCTACGGTAAGCAGTCACAGCCAAGATTGGGATCCTGTGGATGAAATAAAGAAAACGATCGATGAAATGATCGTTGAAACGTTGTTCAAGATCGTTGAGTGACGAGTTTCACTCTCCCGTCATCTTCATCTTCTGCCAATCGGTGTGATGACGATGTGCATCATTTAGATGCTGTTCAAGTTCATGCTTCGTTTCCTCATCCATCAGCTCAGGCTTTTGATCGTAGAGTGCTTCTGTCAAGATGTGTTGAGCATTCTCACAAAGCAAGACGATCTCGTTTTGTTTTGCACTAACGATCTCATCGGCGCGCCAAGGCCAAAACGTGAGGTCTTCTCCATTTGCATACTCTGCTTCTCCATAGTTGTCACAGTTCGTGGAATGCAAAGACACGATCCAATCTTTAAATTCTCCTGCATCAAGCGTTTGTATTGCCAATAAATTAGCTCCACACTTGAAGCAAAAATCTCCTCCTCGAATTTCTTTGCATTCCGGACATTGACGAACTGTTCGAACGTCCATGTCATCAATGTACTTGTTATACATGTCAAGAGCAAGCGCCTTGACAGCATCGACCTTCGTTGCAAATGTGACGTTACCAATGATAGAGGTGTAAATCAACCAGCTTGACATAGCACTCTCTGCATAACCACAACACATCATAATGATGTGGTACTTGCCTTTATTCTTTTTCATCAGCGTTCATCTTGACGACTTTGAATCCCAAACCCTTGAGCATCTTTTTGGCCTGTTGGATCTTCTTCTCTTTTTCTTTTTCTTCAAGCTGTCGAAGCTCAACATCATATTTCTTTTTGTCTTCGATGTACTTTGCCTGTTTGACTTCATACTCTTTCATCTGCTTTTTGTAATACTTCAACTGTGAAGCATAAGAATTGTTCTTGATGATCTTTTTTTCATTCAATCCAAGTGAAACACAAATTTGACTTTCATCATATTCATATTCTGTGCTTACATGAACGACGACATCTGACAAATTGATGCCTTCCGGAAACTTGACATCAGAAAACTTGAAAGCAGTACCTTCATAACTCGTAGTAGAGTAAAATGAGTTAAACCCTTCAGTTTCGAATTCCTTGATGGGTTCAGTCGGCTTGTATGGAGGGAGTGGTGCAGATCTCATCACTTCATCTTTCGATAAATTCGCGTGTTCTTCCTGTAAAATCCTGCGAAAGCGAACTTACCTTTTTTGTTTTTCGCAGGTACTCGAAGCTCGCTAAAAATCTTTGATAACACATCATCGACAATGTATCCACGTTTAGCCATCTTTTTGATGACCTCAACAACTGGTTGACAGTTCACGTGGTGACGACCATACTGTGCATGCCAATCAGGTCCTCCTGGGATCTTTTCCTTAAGCCTGTTCACCTTGAACTGTGTCGGATCATACGTTCCCCAGCCACTTGCCACACCGAAAACGACAAGGCGAGGATCTGGCGATAGCATCAAGTCGAAAAAGTTGTCTTCATAATCGACCGCAAGGTGCTCCATGGCCTCAAGCGACATCACAACATCGCGTTTGCCGACGTCAAGATCTGACGCTTTCGCCTTGCACATGTCGATCTTCCTGAAGTTTTCTGCCCTCACCCGCAGGTGCTGTTCGTTTGCATGCCCATCGCACCCCCACACGGGAATGACGTCTTGCAACGGTTCAAGCCAGTCGCCTTGACCACAGCCAAAGTCTGCAATCGACTTCGCATTCAGGTTATTGAGGACAAAATCTTTCCATGCTGGGAGACCATGCTCGAAGTACTGTCGGCCAGCATCGAAGAATGCTCCGTCGTAGCTGATTTCTTTCTTTGTCATTGTAGTGCCTCAGCATAAGGTACCACGTTGCCATGCCAGATTTCACGGCATTTTCACAAAATGTTGAAGCCAGGATTTGCACACGCGATCTGTGGTGTGTATTCTGCGAGCCTTTTTGCTTGATCACGCATAAACCATATTCCACGTTCATCATACCCGATGAACTTCATAACTTCGTTTACTTCACGTTCAAGGTTTTCATCATCAACATTGAGGTTAAGAAGCTTGCACTTCGTCCATTTCGAAAACTCAACGTATGCATCATGAAGCTGTTGCAATCGATGTTCATCAATGCTTGGATCGAGGTCGTCTTTTATGCCAGCATAGCTTGACCTTTGACAGAAAACGATGAATGCACCGATGCTTGCCCAAGATTCATCTACGTGTTTCAACATCGACATGTCTGTTTCGCGTCCCAAGACATTCGAATATGCAAACTCACACGGGTACGCTCTGTCAAAAATGACGCTATGTCCGGTCTGTCGAAGCAAGTCAAACACTCGAGGATCTGCAAATCGAAGCTGGTTCAAAAACTGATCGCTGACTGCAACTCGAGATCCCAAGAACGTTGTGTGTTCTGAAGTCGCTTTGAATGATGGGATCATTGTAATACGAGAAAGTTCCTTGACAATTTGTGTTTTGCCACACATGTCGGCGCCGACAAACATCACAATCGTTTGTTTTCTCATGCCATTAACCATGATGCTACCTTTTTCTTTGCTGCATGTGCATAGTACGCCATAAGAAAAACCATACCACTATAGAAGAACACTTTTGCATAGGACCGAGTGTGATCCTCATAAAAAAATTCACCTGTCATCCAAGTCACGTTCGCACAGATCCAAAAACAGACTGCCACGTTGTGAACCAAGTCAGGCGTGTTTTTTCTTGAATCCCATGCAATCTTTGCAGTGATCGCAAACGTTGGTATGATCGTCAATATTCCTAACCAATGCCACGAACTACACCAAGAAAAATCCTTCAACAACCACATGAGAACGTGTAAGTTTTCAATGCGATTTGTAGAAGTTCTTGGCGTAAGTGACTGGGTGATCATCCTTTGACGTCTTCGTAATTGACGTAAACACCCGTGACGCCGATTCCTTTTCTTACGTGACCTAAGTGCTCACAAAACACGACGTACTGAGCAGTCTCAGTATCGATCTGAGAAATGACACCGTTTTCAGACTTTCCGTCACGTTCAAACACGATTTTATCTCCTATACGTTTTGTCGTGCTTACACATGCATCCTTCACCCATGACTTTACGAGCCTGTGATACACCTCTGTCTTCTTCTTTGCAACGCCGGCCATGATCTTCAAGAGGTCGGCGTCTTCTTCTGTAACACCTTTCACGCTGCACCCTTTCATGAATGCGACCATCTCAACGGGGGTCTTGTAGTTCATCACCGCGATTGTAAGTTGCTGTCTCCTTTGGTTAAGGAAACTTTCTGTTAGCTCGGCGTTCTTTGTCCCACGTTTCATTCCGTGGGCATTGACAAGTTGAAGCATTGCCTCCGCTGTCTCTCTAGCAACGAATTCACTGTGTAGCCCTGGGCGCTTCTGTGTCATGAATTTATGGTACTCCGTCGGGGATGATTGTACTTTGGTTCAAGTTTTTATCCGTGCACCAATGCGCGACGTGCATGATACTTACAGCTTCATGAAGGTCAAGCTTGGCGTGCTCAAAGAGTACCTCGATTTCATGCTGGTCGAAGGTCGTGTCGATGATGCTCGAGACAAATTTCCAGACATGGAAGACGAGAACTTCGAGTACCTTGTCGCGAACCAACCTGCAGGATCGAACAACAAGTACTTGATGTGGGCATGCAAACAAGCTGACGAATTGCTAGAAAACGATCCTGATCCACAAGGCTTGCGCATCGTCGTTCAGGCAATTCGATTGTTTGACGGTAACAAACAACGCCTAGAAAAGAAAGATCTCAATCAATACAAAGACATGGCTGAAGTTGAAACAGCAGTCGAAAAACTTGGAGGAGCATCGAAAGGCCAACAAGCAAAACAAGCCCGAGCTGACTCTGATGCAATCTACAATGACGAACAATTCACAGTCATTCGTCCTCACACGGCTGAGGCTTCTTGCAAGTATGGCATCGGTACGAAGTGGTGCATTGCTGCGACGGCGTCACGAAACTACTTTAACACTTACGCATCGAGCAACAACAAGTTCTACTTCATCATTGATAAACATGCTCAGCCAAACTCTCATAATTCAAAGCTAGCCATTGTTATCAATGACGCACCAACTGATGATAATCAAAATAGGATTCAAGTCTTCAACGCACCCGATCACCAGGTAGGGTTACAGACAGCAATCCGTCATTGCGGTGACAAATGGCCAGCAATCTGGGCGAAGATCAAAGAACACGTCGCGGCGAACCCTTCGACTCGTGAAGTCGAAGACGCACAGAAAGAAACAAAAGAACACGTCAAAAACCTGTTGAGTGGCGAAAAAGTTTCTGCAAAAGGACTGGAAAAAATCGCTAAGGATGCTGAACTCACAACGCAAACAGTCTCAGCATTGATCAAACGAATGAGGGAATACACTGGTCCTGTGGGTTATGAGGATCCTCGACAGAGCATCATCAGTCGCCTTACTGACCGAGCTAACCAGCTTAAACAAGAGAGCGCCCTCGAGTTGATCAAATACATTCCCGAAACAAAATCAGCTGGAAACACGTATTGGTCTGGTCGTTATAGCTTGGAATCACTGATCAAAAATTCGAACCTATCGCATGAAGCATTCATGGATCTGGTGGCTAAATCGAACAACGACGAGACGCTTTCATTGATCCTTCGAAATCCAAACTGTCCTGCAAACATCGTTGGAAAAATGGCTGAACGATTGCCTGAACTACGCGATCGTGAACTGAAGAACGACATCTTTCGTGCACTCATTCTACGCGGCAATATCACCGCCGATCAAATGCAACAAGCAATGACGGGTGATGCCAGGGGATATGGCTCACTGGCGTATGAAGTCCTCGCATATCCGCAGATGTCAGCAAACCTGTCGCCGGCGTTATTGCGCTTGGTACCCATAAAGTCTTCACACGACCTTAAGAAAATGTTGGCATTGCCAAACGTGCCGGCCGACATGTCGGCAGACTTGATCTCAACGCATTGGAACTTGCTAAAAAAGAAAGAGCTCTATGAGTTGCTACGTGATATCAAACTTCCGATTGAGATGATCGATCGAATCTGGACTGGAAAAGACCAGCACATTCGTACCGCACTTCTTCAGAATCCTTCGATTGGCGCTGAAAATGCAAAGAAGTTCGCAAACAGTCGTAACAGTGCATATCGCTTCGCGGTTGCACATAACACGGTGCTACCTGCAGAAAGCTTGCAAACGCTTGCGGGCGACGAGTCTGCATCAACACGTTCAGCAGTTGCATCTAATGCAAATACACCTGCAGAAACACTAAAAGTCATCGCAAGCGATGAAGCAAACGTCGTTCGTGCTAGCGTTGCTAGCAACTTAAAGACTCCTAGGGACGTGCTAAATGCACTGACAAAGGACAGCGACGAGTTTGTTCGAAAGTCAGCACGCAAAACGCTTAAATCGCTTGGCACCGCAGAAGCGTTTGTGTCTCTGGCTATTGGAATGCACGGTCACCTACTAACAGAAGAACTTGCAGACGACGATACTCAGGACATAATGACGCCTCAATGGACAGAAATTCCACGCGGGTCGATCAACACAGCCGAGTTCATTTCTGTTTTCTTGTTACAAAACAACGGACATGCATCACGCGAAGAGGTCGAAGACGCGTTCCAACGTTGGAACCCGCAGCATTCAACTACGAGGTATTCTCGATCGTGGCGCCGGGGAGGACGTAGGCACTCGATCATCGTACCACGCAAAAACGTGTGGCAAGTACTCAAGTATGAAGAGAACTACAATGAAACGTCTGCGCGATCGACGTCAGTGTCTGGTAAAGGTTGGTGGTGGTCGCCGCCTGGGATCAACAAGGGATCTGTTCTAAGGCTAACGCCAGCAGGAGCTAGCGCGGCGATGGAAGCATTACAATCAATGCGTACCAAGTACCCACAAAACACATGGACGACCGGTGCTGTGCCTCCTGTAAAGAAGACTCCTCCTGCAAGGGCACTCGATCCAAACAGGACAAACGAACCTGCTACGCCTCGTGGTCCAAAGACAACGTACAAGATCTATGGCAAGTTCAAAGGACATCCTGCTGCCACAAGGCTCAAAGGCAAAGCGTACGTCGCTCCTGCTAACACACAATTTTCCGCGGGAGAGCAAGCGTTCATTGAACCGGGCGAAGACGGCAAACTCAAGGTCAAGAAGGCTGACGGGGATCACACGCAGGATTGGGATCCGATCGACGGTTGATCATGAAAGCGTCTTCAGTTTCCACATCATCGTAGAACATCCAAAGTCATTACGATCGACTTCGGCAATGCAAAGCGCGTACTGCTCAAGTGGTTTGTCTTCTTTGTAGCCCCATGCCTTCATCTTGATCGTCTTTCCAGAAGATCCGACGACCTTCAAGTCGAGGTACGCCTTGTTGTTCTTCGTCCTACGCACCTGTTGATCGGTGATGCAGAACCAGTAAACGTTCTTTTCGTTCCAATCATCGACGGATGCAACGCCCTTTTCTTCGAGCCTGTCGATGATGCCAGGTTCGAACATCGACGTGACATCTACGGTGCCAAAGCACTCGACCTGCAACTCACCCAACTGTTTCCTCGTCCATTCTTCTGTCTCGGTCGATTTTCTTGCAAGCTCATAAAACGCTTTGCGCCCCTCATGAGGATCTGACTTGGTGCTACGCTTGATCAGGTTACCATGATCACGCACGACCTCGAACGTCGATTCAATGCCCTTCTTCTTTTTGGTCACCATCTCCGTGTGTGATCCGAAGAGAACATCGTGCATGTGCCTGTAACTCTTGAAGACCTTTCCTTCGCCTACGCATCCAAGGCTATCGAATGCTCTGACCTTGACGAGTGCTTCGAAGGCCTTCCTGTTGAACTTTGACAAACGCCAAGTCCCGTCTTCATTCCACAACATCTCTTCAAGAGTGTTGAACGGACGAAGAGCCATGATCTCTTCGACAGCAGATCCTCCGACGCCTTTCACAGACGTCATTGAAGGCATAAGCTTCTTTCCTGGCAGTGCTGTCCAACCCACAGCTGCATGGTTCACGTCAATGGGAACGATCGTGTAACCAAGCGCCTTCGCTTCTCCAAACGCGATCTTTCGTTGATCAGGCGTTTTCGAAGAACTTTCAAGGTAAGAACACAACCATTGCTCTTCGTAGTAGGTCATGAGCCATGCGCACCAGAAGCTGTCGATTGCGTATGCAACTGCATGTGCCTTGTTGAACCCGTAACCTGCGAAATAAAGAATCTTGTCGTACAGGTTGTTTGCCACCGCCTCGGTGTACCCGTTGGCCACGCAGCCCTTGACGAACCCATCTCGTGTTTCTTGAGATGCTTTCTTGGCAGCCTCACCTCCAGAGATAGAGCGCTTCATGATGGCACGTCGAACCTCGTCGCACTGTGCCTTGGGGAAACCTGCGCACTTCTCTGCCAACTCCATGACCTGTTCTTGAAAGATGATCAGTCCCTTGGTTTTTTGGAGGATGTCATTGATGCGATGATCGCCCCATTCGAACTCTTTGGTGTCTGCTTCAAGGTAAAGCTTATCGACGTTTGCAGCCAATGGTCCTGGACGATAGATCGATGTCAGCGTTGCAATGTCGATGACGCTCTTTGGTTTTGCCTTGACAAACAATCGTTGTGCACCCTGCGAGGTGAGCTGAAAGATGCCTCCCCATTTTGCTTGTGCATAAACTTCATAAGGCTTTGGATCATTGAAATCGATGACAGCAGGAGACATGTGTTTTTCGTACCAGTCTTTGACCTGATCGAACGTTGGGTTTGGGTTTCCCTCCTTGATTAGGATCAGCTCGATGGTGCGCTCGATGAGTCGCATCGTTTCAAGGCCAAGCAAGTCGTACTTGATGAAGTTTCCGATGTACTCAAGGTGCTTGAAATTCACGCCTTCGACCCAGGGCGATTGAGGTTCGCCTTTGCTGCAGATCAGAGGCATCTTGTTCGGAAGATCGTCTGCAATGAGAACGCCTCCTGCATGGCGGCCGAGCGATCTGTTTTGCTTGAACAAGATCTGAATGCTCTCGCCCACTTCTGGGTGTTTGTCAATGAACGCCTTGAACGAAGGCGAGTGCTTCATTGCATCTTCGTACTTCAAGACGAACAGGTTCTTGTCGTCACCGTGTTTCATCGTTGCCTTACGCACTTCATTTTCAACTGTGCGTGTTGCAAGGTTCGTCTCTTCAAACGGGAGACCGTAAAACTTGCCGATGTCCTTGACTAGCGTCTTTAGCTTGAACGTGTTGTAGTTGGAAATGGGAACGACGTTCTCAAAGCCAAAGAAGTTACGTAGCTGTTCAAGAACCTTATCGCGGTCTGCAAGGTCGGTGTCGATGTCAGGTGCTCCCTTTCGATAGACGCTCAAAAAGCGTGCGAACGGGAGATCCCAAAAGATCGGATCCATGTCAGTGATGTAAAGAACGTATGCGACAAGAGAACCGCCACCTGATCCGCGGCCTGGGCCACAGAGGCACACCTTACGTGCAAGCTCCATGATCTTCTGGTACGAGATGAAGTAGTCAGCATTCTTCATCAACTTGATGACGCCGAGTTCTTCCTTGAGACGATCGATGTACTCTTGTTTTGCTTGTAGACCACGTTTCACCATCCCGTCGCGACACAGGCTGACGAGGTGATTGAATGACGTGACATCTTTCGGAATCAGGCGTTCTGTTGGAAACTTGGGTGACCTGTCAGGTGGAAGATCTCCGATCACTTGATGTGCAATGTCATGCGTTCGTTCGATTGCATCGCAAATGATGTTGTCATCGTAGAAGCTTGTTCCGACCTTTGACTTCTGGTATTCTTCCCACACCTGTAAGGCGTTCTTCGGATAGAGCTCACACTTGAGATCGGCTTTAGATTTTGGGAGAGAATCAGGATTGATCTCCTTATAGTTCATAAAACCTAATTTTTTGTATAGCTCGCGTTCTTTCCACAGGTCTGGGTTTGGATAGTGAGCATCGCACGTCACGACGAGTTGATCAGTGACGCCGTTTCGCCTGGCAAACTCGATGATCGCTCGGTTGACGAGGTTTTGCGCCGGGAGCCGATTAAATTGAAGCTCCATGAAGTAGTTCTTACGTCCGATCGTGTCTGTCATCAACTCGTACGTATTGCCAACTGCAGTGATGCACTTTTCGAGAAAAACCTTGTCATTGAGAAGCGACTGGTCCAACTCGTCGAACTTGATCTTCTGAAGCTCTTGAAACACGCTCCATGCTGGCATACCAGCGATGCACGCCGAAGAAGCAACGATGTCGCCGTCTTTACATGCTTCTTTGAGCATGAAGGCGTCCATTCTGGGGAATCTGTAAAAGCCTTTCAAATATGATTGAGATACCAGTCCAAAGATCTTCTGAAGTCCACGTGGGTTCTTCGGAAGCAACACAAGGTGGTGACGCCGATTCACAGGGTTGAAGTGCTTGGTGCTTTTGCTTTCCTCTTCGTCTTCGACAGTGAGAGCATTTGACATTTCAATGTCTTCTGTCTCATCGTTTTTATCGACAACGGCAATCAGCTTTGTCTGAAGTTCTTCTTGCTTCTTGGCAAGCTTCTTCGCAGCCTTTTTATCGACCTTCGCCTGTTCGTCGAGAAGCTTGTCGTTTTGCCATTGCGAGAGATCTGGGTGGAAGTACGCTTCGACACCACAAATCATCTTGAACGGTTTGTTTTTATTTTCAGCGTTGTATTTTTCTGACCATAACACAGCATGGGCCAGGCTGTTCATGTTTCCATGTTCACTGATGCAGTGGGCATCTAACCCGTTTTCAATTGCGAATTTCGCATGCTCGTCAGGATATCCCAGCCCGTCAAATGGAGATTCAACTAGGAAAATCCTGTGTGGTTATGAAGGCCGACGAATCGACGGGGCATGCGCACAAGATTTTCCTGAACCTCCTTTCTATTATTAGACATCATTTACCTTCCCAAGCAACCAGATGCTTGAACTGTACTCTTAGTTCGGCATACTTTGCACCATCGACGACGTGTACGGTTACGTTAGGAAACACTTTCGCCATTAGTTCAAGTTGGCGCTTTGACTTTTCGTCCATGCGTCCTTTCAATTCGTAGAATGCATCTTCTTCGACAACATAGAAATCTGGCGTGTATGAAAACGAAGGTTCGAGTTGAAACGATTTCGTTTCGTACTCCCATTTCAATTTCTTGAAGTTTAGAATACGTGCAAAATTTGCTTCCCACATCGATCTGAAATACATGTTCAAATCTTGACGATGTCCTCCTTTTGCAGATGTGTACAACGTTTCACGTTTTGTCCGCACTCGTCGTTGTGCAGCTAATGATTTTCCAGGGTGTGGTCCATGCTTAACACCCTTTAAAAGTCTTGATAAGTGAACTTTTCCTTCAGGCGTTTTAGTCCAGTGTTTAGTTGTGTCAATCTTCCCGTCTCTCCACGTCTTCTTCATTGTTTCACTGAACTTCTTTCGAAGTTCGGGTCCAAAGACATCACGTGAAGCATACGTCGCTTTTACTGACACACGAGCTTTTTCTTTTTGTTCTTCAGACCTACCATACGTTCCATTTTTATGACGTGTTCTTGTCATTGATGCATTTTGACACACAATGTCACATGTACTACGTAAATTTCTCTTTGTCACATCAGTAAACACACACCCACATTCCATACACGTCTTCTCACGACGAACGTAATCATTCGCATAAAGAGCACCGATACTTTTGAGATAAAGACTCACTTTTGTTTGTCAAAAACACTTTTCCACGCACGTTTATTCATCTCGAACATGTGTTGATCAGATGGTTCATCGCACAAAACATTCACATAGTTGTGAATTGTATCATGTATAACATCCTTCACTTCAAGTGAAAATTATTCATCACAAATATTTTCAAAAATCCACCTGATGATGTCACCTTTTCGAGGTAAAACTGCAACTTGCAAAGTTTGACTCTTAGTCCCGTACGTAACTGTAATTTCCATTACTGAATCTTACACCCTCACTCGCCCCTTCTACACCTCACGAGAAACGAGGTCAATGTGCTTCTCAACTGCGCCCACCCTGACCATCTTCAACGTATCCGCGAACAAGATCTTCAACGAGTCAACCGTCAAGTCACGCTCTTCAACGCTGATGACGATCGCATATCTCCAGTCGCTTATCTTGATCCTGATGAGGTCACCCGGCAAGAACTTCATCCCCCACACCTTGAGATCACATTGACATCCCAATTAGTTCTGATCAGTTCCACCCTTCCGTCTGACCAAAGGATACGTAACAGGTCTTGCCGACCGCGAGAAAATTCAGCGCTCAAAATGATCCCATGCCCGAACCAAGAATAATAAGTGAGCGTGATGTAATCACCCGGCGAAGAACTTGTTTGTCATTTACGCTCCGCACTCCACAACATCTCCAATCCGCTCCACTCCGAGTGAACGTAATCAATCGTGCAATTCGACCATATGACGAACAACATGTCGTACGATCTGTAGTATTGACTGGTTTGCATGTGCTCGACGCCGATGACAATCCCTTCATGACGTTTATTTGGACCGATATAAAGACTGATGTAATCTCCCGGCGTGAACTTAAGTTTCATTGATCCTTTGTTCAAGTGAAACGTTCCATCGTGAACTGATTTCTTCAATCAATCCATCTTCCCACAACACTTGCAACATGACATAATTGATAGGCTTAAACGCGCTAGCGCTTACGCTTATGACAAGGCCATGCCACGAAGTAGAGACGCCCGTCCCCACGATGTAGTCACCCGGCATGTAGCCATTCTTCATCTGGACACGATGGTAAGTTGACGCCAGTTCGAGTACACCGAACTTATTTTCATACGATAGTAATCACCATCAGACCACAAAAATTTGTGCATGATCGCCTGCAGACGTGTCAAACGCCTTAACGGAAATGACGATTCCTGTCTTCGAACGAGTAAAATAAGACTCCACCACGATGAAATCTCCTGGGTGCAGCCTTCTGTTCACTTCGTCCTCGACACCAAGGAGATCACTTCTGTCGTCAACTTTGTGCTAAAACTACCGTCAAACCACATGACATATGCTAGCTCTTTTGATGACGAAGTCACATCGATAGCGATCACTAGCCCACCGTCGCGCGGCTCCGGGTCGAGTTCAACATAGTCTCCGGGAAGAAACTTGTTCTTCAGTGGACGACATTCTTTCATGTCATTGTATCTATTACACTTAATCACATGAATACACAAGCTCATCGTCAGGATATTTAAACGCTATGAAGATCACGCTTGGAGAGCTCCGACATGTCATCGCTGAGGCATTGGTCACCGAATTCGGTGGACTAAGCGGTAAGATTCGCAAACCCGGTGAGAAGAGCAAAAACTCACGTCAGGTCAGGATCGGCAAGGCAGACCCCGATGAAAACCGTGAGATGTCGCTCGGCGAGGCGGAGGTTCTGTTTCCAGAATCGACAGAGGCTTGGGCAGAAGTCGTTCCTGACATGTTTCCAGACTATCCTCACAAAGATCCACGATCGATCATGCGTGGGAGCGTCTGGTTCAAGATCGGTGACACGTTGAGGGTTGCATTCAAAGAAGCACCTCAGATCGAGCTTGCTACATGGGATCCAACAAATCGAGATTGGTTTCCAATTGAGGCAGAGGCTAGCGCTTCAGGTTTTTGAACCGCGATACTTCGCCATCTGACCGAACGTCTCATACAACTGACGATCTGGTTTTCTCTCGTCGTAACTCGACATGTGCCAACACTCGTGGCCCTCAGGCCGGCCGCATGCATGGAACGATCCGAGGTACTTTGATCCGCGCGCATCAAGAGCGTCTTTCTTCGACCTTCGATGAACGTTGTGGATCACGTAGTTTCCGCACCCGGGACAGACGCGAGACCACATGACCTGATCGTATCGTGCCTTGTCAATACGCCTTGCTGACTCGATCTTCTTGCTCATTTTTCTTTCTTACCTTTTCTCACGCACTTTTGCACTCATCTTCCTGAGAGCGTATCACAAGATGAAACAGGTACGCTGGGTGTTCATGGATCTTATAAGGTGAATCGCACCAGATGATGCCCAAGCATACGCCGTTATCACCAAGTTCGCGCATTCGGAAACTGATCATCGTGCTTTTATCGACAAAAGTGTACACCACAAGCCCAACGTCGTTATTGAATGGTCTCGGTCCCAACGCAATGTAATCACCTGGAAAGAACTTACGCACGACTACGCTCTTCATTTCCGTGCACGTAAACCAACCAGTGCGTAGAGAGATTGCTCATTGTGCAATCTGACCACAGAACGATCGCTTTTCTTGATGATCCTCGAAATGGTGGCACCTGCACATCGTTCGTTGCTATCACAAGACCGATCATGTTGTTTTCAAACCAACCTTCTAATCCTGTCACACAGTCTCCTGGTACGATCTCCGTCATTCGAACGCCTTTTTCCAGTCTGTATAAGGAGACTTGAACAACGTTGAGTCATTCAACAGGACGCCACACCACTGTGTACATGACATTGAACGATATTTTTGTGTGTACGTGAATACAACCATACCGCTATATGTCTTGCCAAAGATAGTGATCTTGACATAGTCTCCCGGCACAAGCACTGTCACCTCTTTGGAAACACTGTCCCGTACGGAATGAATGCTGTGCCAATAAATTTCACACCATTGATGACGATCGGATGTTCAGGACGGCCATAAACGTGTAACCCATTCTCAAAGATGACGTCTGCTTCTATTGTTATCCCAACGTCGTTCGTTGTTACGATCTCAATGGGCATCTCTGCGGGTTCTCTGTACGGGTTCATTGGTTTTCTTGTGACAACCATGTTTCGTAAAACTCTCGAGCGTCTTTGTAGTCGCCACGAAGCTCAGCGATCTCGATCATCGGTTTTCCATCGACGTCTTTGCTCAACCACGGATTTGTCTTGACGTTTGATATCGTCGTCAATGAGGCTTCGCCACCATCGACTGAAGAAAAGATGATCCAGTGATTGATTACAGAAGGATCATATGAATTCATGCTTTTATTTCTCGTGGTGGTGGTAATCGTTTCGGTGGCTTGGGAACCAGACACTCTGACGGTTGTTTGGGAGGAAGCCCTTGATTGACCATCGCTAATCGAACTGCACAAGTTCCGACAGGTCTTCCACACTTTTTGCATGCAGGAAACGGATCGAACGGTTCTTCAGGTGCTGCAACTCTGTATGGGTTCATCTTTGTACTAGCTTAAAAGTCAATGACGAATAGTCTCCATATAATCCCCACGTCCAGAGTACTCCAACACGATGATATCGTTCACCACTCTCGTGAAAACGCGTGTCATAATGTGAATAGATGACGATCCCGTATTGTTTTATGTTGGTGTTACCAACTTTTACCAAATCACCAGGACAAAACTCGTTGTTGATCATCGTAGCACCAGACTAAATCTCCAAGCCGCATGATCACGTAGCGATCCATTGTTTGTCATGATAACAATACGTTGATGGAACATTTCATATGTTCCAGTAGCTGAATGCTCAACAGATCGATCATTGTAAACGCATACGATAATTCCTCGGGCAAATACGTCTACGACGTCATGAACGTAATCTCCTGGCAAAAACTTGTTATCGTTCATTGTTAAACACTGTACACGTATTTCGTGTGAACAAACACGATCTTGCAACATCCATCGACCAAGACACTCAACATTTTCTTGTCACGAGAAATGACAATACCAAAATTGATCGTTTTTATCGGCCATTGAGCGACACTTCCTAAACGAAACGAAAAATCTGCATCGGGCGCCCACGCAGAAAACTTGACGTAATCACCAGGAACCATGCGTTACACTCAACGTGAAATCACTTTTAAGTGATCAAAGTGTAGTGAAAAAATCGAGAAGTTGGTGACGAGATCATCCTTGAACCAAAACACGTAAGCTTGTGGAAAATCTTTCATTTTGTTCATAACAGAAAATTTGATGACGTACGTACAAATGACCAGCCCAGTCCTCCTGTAATCTTCTGCATGAACAATATCGCCAGACAAGACTTTTCTATATGAATGTTCAAATATCGCATCATTGTGAATCACTGTTTTCCTCGAAAGATCAGTTCTAAAAACACAGAATCACATACACAGATATCTCCCTTTTCCCAAAGCACAGTGATGTGACTGGAACTTTGTGTACTCACCACCAACCCGCCTTCGGTCATAGAAGAAAACCATCGTGAACCAACGTAATCGCCTGGTGCGATCTTTCGTACATCCTCGCCTACCATCTTTGAACCAACTCAAATTGCCATGCTGCGTGGTCTCCGATCACCCCAGATCTCCATAGCAATTGAACACGTTGCACGTTATATACGTCTCCTTCGTTATAAGCGTGTATGACTAGTGCACCATTAAACTTTGCTTCTTCGTTTGGTACCCTTACGTAATCACCCGGCAAGAACATAAAGCTTTTTGGATTCGTGACGTTCATCGTTTCATTTGATGCCAAAACGCATTCGATACTGTTTCATGCTGTTGTCAGTGAGCTCGAACAGTTTTTGATTTGAAACTTTCCCATTTGACCACACCCTCCACGTGTCATAAAAAGACACCCAAAGCTTGCGCTCTTGTTCTGTGGGAGGTGTCTCAAGATACCAAGGCAAAGCTTTTTCGTCTTCTTGCGTCTTTGCCGAAGTACGATAAGGCGCGCACGAGATACCCGTTGCATGCAGTCGATCCACTTATCGTTGTTCTCCCTTAATTGCGTTCATTGCAAGTTCCCATCCAAAGTGTACTTGTTCAAGAGCATCTTCGCCGTATTGATAGCCTTCTTTTTCTTTTTCAGCCCAAGCCTCTTCGAAAGATCTTGACAGTGCACGATCATTTTCTTCTCGAATTGACTTGATGAGTGTTTGCAAAAACTCAGACTTGCGGCGCCAATACATCATCGCCATTCGAAGCTTTCGAGCCTCGCACCTGCAGCCACCGTTTGTTGCCATTCCTGAAGGTTTAGAAACAACACACGAATTGTCTCCGCAACCCGTAGTTGTCATATCGCCTGGATTTTCGGCGATCTTATCAAGTTGCTTTTGTAGGATCGCATTCATGTATCTGAGGTGTTCAACCTCTTCGTTTTTTCTTGCCATCACCTCACCTCGACGGGACAGACTTTCTTCATCAACTCATGTGCCTCGTCTGCTGTCGGCGCAGATCCTAACGTAACGTCAGTTCTCCACGGGATGTGTCCTTTGACAATGAACGCACCGTTAGATTGACTGATCCCGGGCATCGTTTCAAGCGAAGCATGCCACTCAGTGTAACAGTTGTCGACCTTTCCGTCAGCTCGAAGTGCACAAATTCCAACGACAAACCCAATGACGATAGAAACGAGCAATGACATGATCAAAGAAAAACCAAACCAATCTATGCCTTCCCAATCGTCACGCATTCTTTTGATGATTTTCACGTGTCCAACCTCATGTAGAAAGTTAGTACTACATTCATCTATCTTTCTTACACAGCATGTGAGCCTGATCCAACCCATCTGTTCACTATTCGTCATCAAAACATATGCAATGTCATCACCATCGTGTTTTGATAGCGTAACGATCATTGCTGATGACTCGAGATCACAAACTCGTCCATCATAACCTTCTTCAAGTTGCGACGACGGCCACACACGCTTGTTCCACCTTCGAGAGTGAAGGGTTGTAGGCACGTGGATCATGTCTCCCGGCATGAAACGATTTGCTTTTTTCATCAACAATTCTATCGTATACTTCGTTTTTTAACACGCTTTCACTTCAACGGTTTTTACACCGTTTCGTGCATGGTAATTCATGCCAATTGATCCATATGCCACAATTGTTGCAATACCAACGTTTGTAGCATCTTGGCTTGTCAGGCGTATTTCTACTTGTATGAAAATCTTCTGAATGTGCTGTCCTCTTGCAGTCGGGGCACTTTTTTGTCGAACTCATTTTTGAGAACACTTTTTGGTGCATGGCAATTCTTCGAAACCAGCTTGAACATAGCATTTTGAACAACTCCAGATCCTAAAGCACATAAACGATGAGGAAAGCTTGCTCTTGTGATAATCAGCAGGTTGGATCGTCTTCCCGCACTGTTTACATTTCTTTGTCATAGCTTGTTCTTACACTTTTTCTCACAGTGCAAACACTCGACCTGCATAAGCATGCACTTTTCACACGACCAATAATTCATGCATGCTCCGACGGGAGCATTTTTGTTTACGTGTTGTGTTCTCTTGACGAGCGTCATTCTACAATCTTTGCACTTCCTAGTAGAGCTCACGTCAACACCTTTTTGAAGTGCTCGATGGTCAGTCCAATGCCCTCTGACAGTTGCACTTTAGGTTCCCACCCTAACAAGTCACGGGCCAACGAGATGTCAGGTTTGCGTTGTTGAGGGTCGTCAATTGGCAATGGTTTTTGAGTGAGTGTACATCCAAAATGTTTTCTCACTTCATATGCAAGTTCATAGATCGTGAACTCATTTGGATTTCCAATGTTCACAGGAGTCATTGGGTTCTTACTAAGTTCTCCCATCTTGATGATAGCATTGACAAGATCATCAACATAACAAAAACTACGTGTTTGTTGGCCATCACCATAGATTGTCAACGGTTCACGTTTCAAACCTTGTCGGATGAAGTTGCTAACGACTCTCCCGTCATAAGGATCCATGTGAGGCCCATAAGTGTTGAAGATCCGAACGAGCCTGACGTCAACGCCGTGTGAATGAAGGTAATCATAGCACAAAGACTCAGCGGCGCGCTTTCCATTGTCATAACAACCACGCGGGCCGTAAGAATTCACGTTCCCCCAGTGCGTTTCTTTTTGCGGTGACTCTTTGGGATCACCGTAGATCTCAGACGTCGATGCATGAACAACGATCGACCCGTGCTTTGCCGCAACGTTCAGGACGTTTTCAACACCCGATGTACATGTCATCATCGTCTTGACTGGAATGTCTTGGTAGATCGGCGGCGATGCAGGACAAGCAAAGTTGTAAATGATGTCGTACTTTGCGGTGCCATACCACTTCAAAGGTTCACAGATGTCTGCTTCTCGAAAATTGAAGCCGGGTTTGGAAGACAAATACGTCATGTGAAGACTCTTTGGCTTCGATGATGAAAAGTCATCAACGCCCCAAACTTCATCACCACGCTTCAGGTGTTGGATTGCGATGTGACTTCCGAGAAACCCTGCAACGCCTGTGATGAAAACTACCTTCTTCACTCGTAAGACTCCATGTTTCGAAACTCAAACCATTGTACTACTGACACGGTGGGCTGTTTCAGTGATACTTACGTACATGAAAACTTCTCATGATGTCGAGCAAATCTATAACACGATTCTCGAGCGCTTTGGTGAACCTATCGGTGATGCAAAAGATGCAGGCGAGGGCGTTGCAGACGAACGAGGGGGTCGTTCCCACAAAGGACAAGACATGGGAAACAGAGGATGGGGTGCAGACGTCTGTGAAGGTTGCCAGTCAATGCTTTTTCTCAATGAAGCAACTTGTCAAGCATGCGGAATGATGTCAGACAAGATGGATGAAGATGAAGGTCTATCAGGAAACAGCGATCAGACGGGTGACCTAACAGGCAAGGATATTCACATTGATGCAAGAGGAAAGGCGACAGTCAAGAGCTCGTCACCCGGTGGCGCGAAATCTTCATCATCTTCTTCATCAACTCAAAAAAGCAAGTCAAACATGGGTCCAACAGTTGATTGGAGTGGAATGCTTGAAGCTGATATTGATGAAGTCAATCTTGGGATCTCAAGTCGATGGGGTGGCACAACTGGCCATGCATTTGATGACGAAGAAGTCAAAGAGCCAGAAGAGGTTGGTGCTAAACTTGACACACGTGATAGTTTAGACGTCAAAAAGAACGATAGCAAACCAATGTCACTTAGCATGGATGAAGAAAACATCATCGATAAAGTGGGAAAAGGCGTTAGAAACGCAGCAGGTAAAACTTTTGACAACTACGGAAAAGTTGCGACTGCAATGAGTAAGGTGCCAGGGATGCCAGACGTTGCAAAGGGAGCATTGGCAGGAGCGGGAAAATTCAACAAAGAGCTTGGAAAGATCGCAAAAGGCGATGATGAAGTTGATGAAGTTGCACCGCCCGGAGGTGAGAAGGTCGTCAAGGCACTAAAGAAACAAAAGGGCGTGAAGAATCCGTTTGCTGTGGCTTGGGCGATGAAAAATAAAGGTGAGATCTGATGAAAACAACGATTGGTCACATCAGAAAGCTTATTGCTGAACAAACGGGTAGAAGCCGTGTTGCTCCACAAGAAGTCTTAACAACGTGGGAAGAGCTTTACGTCAATTCACTTCAAAACAGACGATCGGGAGACATGCAGGGAATTGAACCAGGAAAAGTCTCATTTGAAGAACTTGTGAGCTGGTTGCAAGCCTCAGACGAAGCAGTCAAAGTCGTGCTGTCCAAAGTTGGACTGATCATTGATAAAGGCGGAAACGTCGTTGAGAGGGGTCTCAGCGTACCGCCTTCGGCGTGATCACTCTCCACATCGTTGCTTAAGCAAATAAACGTGGCCTTCGTGTAAGTCTGCGATGCCTTGAAGCATGTTCTCGACGCCATCTGTCAATGTTCCCTGCTCACGCATCTGTGAAAGCATTGTTGTGATGCATTTCAAAAGGCTCACTTCTGCAGTCATCGATTTACGAGCAAGTTCTTTTGGCTGTGGTATCGTAGATGTTGGTTGGTGTTGCGATGCAAGTTTGTAAAGCTGCGCAGTCTGCATGACCAGATCTACATTTGCTGCAACGCCAAGACCGACAGCCTTTTCAGCAACTGCATCAATTTCAGGAAGAACTTCTTCATATAAACGCTGAAACAACAAGTGATCGCCATAAAATGGATCACCTTTTGCCGTCCAATGATGCGTTTGATGCAAGAGGTACACATATCTGAGTTGAACCAAAATCAGCGATAGTTGCGAATACGGGATAGAACCGTATTGCATTGACATGTCGTCCATCATGATATTGCTGCTGTGATCTGGCATCACTACATTTACTGGCATCATGACATCACCTCAATATCGCAGAAAAGCTTATTTTGCCAACCTGCGTAGGACTGTAGGCCCAATCGAGCTTGAGAGGCTCTCCCTTGATAGCTTGTTTTGAAGACCAATTAGCGCAATATTCATCGAGAGCACGTTCACAAGAAGCAACATCAATTCCTTCTGGCATCATGCCAATGACAGGGATTTCTACGTTCAAAGAACTTGCTTCTTCGAGGTTATACTTCTTGACGCTTGCTGGAAGCATTGCATGTTTTACTTGGAAGATCGAATTTGACCTTTCAATGAATTGTTCTGCTCCAAGGTCTTCTGACATCAATGCTTCAACGACGTTTTGTTCTTCAATGACGGGCATCGCTGATTCTTGAAGCGCTTCGATCTCTTCACGATCAGAAAGCCATGCAAGAGTTTCTTTAAGAGCATTACATTCCAAAGTTTTGTCTTCACGCTCTTCGATCAAATCTTTGATAGCTTTGAGCAGCTTTGCTTCATCAATATCAACGCCAGAATATGCTTTGGTACTACGAACGAAACTACGTGCGGCAAGCTCTTCCCATGAATTTTCCACGTTTCCGCCGAAGTCCTGTATGAGCTTGAATGCCTTGTTCTTGTACCATTGCTCACTAAGCTCTGGCCCAGGCTGTTGTTTTACAGCATCACCCAGGCGCTTCTCGCCGTGAATGTCAAACGGCTCTTTGACAGGTTTTGGTTGTGGAACGCCAGACTCAGTCACGATTCGCTTTCTATAGATCGTTCTAAGTTGATCGTCTGTCGGAAAGTTCTTCATCATCTCACGCACCGTGTCAAGCTTTGCGCGAGAAGCAACGACTGCTCGAACGCTCGTTGAGCGATCATTGATCAGTTTCGTCAAAAACTTCTGAGGGGCAACCCTGGCAGCGAACCTACGAACCTGAGAGTTTCCATGATCGAGGTACTTCGTGACAACGTTTGGTTTGAAATCTAAACGATTGATCCCACCAGTCTGTTCCATGATGTCAATCATGTGATTTGCAGACTTTGCAAGCTCTTCAAGCTTAGCCTCAGTCAATGCAGTTGGTCCAAGGACGCGCTTTAGCTCCTCGCGAAGGGCATCAAGGCCCTTCTCTTCATTCATCGCCTTCTTCACGACACGTTCGAGTGCATCAAGCTTAAGTCGCATGCTGTCTCCTGAGACCTAAGTATGTGGCTCATGTCTATCGGGAAGGCTTGTGCGTGCCGGCAAGTCCCATCTTCTTCATCCAGCAACTAATCGACTTCTTGATGTCATCAGGTACAAGAACGCTGTGCTTCTTCAAAGCCTCGTCTTCATCAAGCTCCTGACGATACGTTTCCTCAGGATGAGAGCCACCCCAACAGTCATCAATCGCCTCACGAATCATAACACGAACATCGCCTAGCCGCACGTTCATAACGTTTAACTAGGCGACGCTTATGTTCACAACTTTTCGAGGAAAATATTCCAATCAGGGTGATTGACGTTCGACTTCATCGCATCCCAAAAGTGCAGAGAAGTTGGTAGTGAAGGGTTCTTCACCAGCCTCATTCCTGCCTCATCTGGCGTCTTATTTGCCTTGTATTTGTTGCATGGCTTACAAGACGTAACACAATTCAGCCACGTTGTCTCTCCTCCTCGAGAGGAAGGCATGACGTGGTCGATCGTTGTCGAATCCCATGAGAGTTGCTTTGCACAGTACTGACATTTCCAGTTATCTCGATTGAAAAGCACCTTCTTGCGAAAACGTGGAGCCTTCCACTTCTTCTTCACTTGATTGAGAAGACGGAGCGTTGCTGGTACGTCATGTTCAATGGGCGTTGCGCCTAGCACGGGTCCCGCTGATGTAAATTGCTGGGTCGTCCATAGTGAAGGTTGTCCATCTTCGCTCACGTTGATGACTTCGGCGCGGCCCTTGTAAACAAGGACGATTGCCCTTGCATCACTGATGAAATGAAGAGGAGACCAATCTGCATTGAGAAGAAGAGCGCGAGTCATGTTAGGTTCCTTACCCTATACGTCTATCATATACCTAGGTGCGTCATAGTTTCACAGTTGCTAAACCGTGAAAGATTTGCCACAAGAACATCGAGAAGCCTCATTTGGGTTCTCAAATCCAAATCCTTCATACATGAAGGATTTGGTATAGGTCACGATGGTTCCGCTAAGTAGTGTAGCGCTTTTCACATCTACGATCACTTTTGCCATACCCACAGACCTTGAGATTGATTTTTCAAGCGTAGGTTCATCATCGAATTCGATGAAATAACGAAAACCTGTGCAACCTCCGCCCTTGACACCAAACCTAACGTATGCATTAGGCGTTCCACGGCCATGGAGCTTGCGTTCTAGGGCTTCACGTGCCTCTTGAGTGAACTCGAGCGGGAAAGAATGGGTTTCATCCATTGCGTCTAGACAAGCTTTCTCGATGCTTCAAGACAATGACGTTGTCTGGTATCTTTGCGTCATAGTGGTCATAGTGACTCGCTTCTGTGAAGAGTTCATTTGTTTTTGAACGTAACCAGACACATTTGCGAAATGTGAGATCTCGGGAGATCAAAAGATAAAAGCTGTCATTTGGCCACTTACACATATCTCCGGGCGCAAGATCATCGAACATCATGACGTGAAACAAACTACTTCTTTTTCTCGTCGTTGTTTAGACCAACGATTTGAGAAGGATCGTGTCCCCATACTTTGCAAAACTCTGTCATGTCATGTTTTGTTTGTTGATCGATCTTCCAACTGTATAGAGGACTCATGAGCGAGACGTTGTCTTTGACGTGAGACAGACCTAATGCGTGTCCAAGCTCATGTGCAGCGGTCCAAATCTGTGATCTGGCGTCTGTCAATCGATCCATGATAAGCCAAACTGCCGTGCGATCAGTAAGGTGATTTCCTGCACATAACCCAAGCAACTGACCCTTCAACATCTTTGAATTGTCCCAGCTTTTAACCCAATCTGCAGAAGAATGTGCCTTGTGAAACATGACGACAAGTCGTTGCGTTCCGTCGGTTTGCATCCTTGGAAATTCTTCTGGTAACTTATCGTGTGGTGAAACATTGACATGCCATGTCACCGTTCCGTTCGTTGCCCTTTCCCACATCACGATCCCATTTACGATGTTTGCAAGTTCATGAGCAGTGAACTCAGATGACACGTACGCACGAACGTCTATCATCGACTGTCCCTGTGGATTAAGCCGTGGCCCGCCCTTGAACTCCGGTGCGAAGTCTTTCAATCCAAAAAACAAAAACAGTGCGCGAATCGCAGCGAACAACTTCTTCAAGAGAGACGACCCTCTTGTTAAGTATGAATGTTACTTCCAATCGATTGCGACTTCTTTGAACCTCTCACGCATCGTCTCGATGGCCCACGGGCTTAGATCTGCAAGAATGAAACTCCTACCGTTTTTGAGGGCGGCTTCACCGGTCGATCCGGAACCCGCAAACGGATCTAACACAGTTCCTCCTGCAGGACAACTTGCAACAATCGCTCTTTCAATAAGCTTTACGGGTTTTTGCGTAGGATATCCATTGCGTTCTTTTGCTTGCGTTCCTACGATCGACATCCACCATACATCCGTGGGATGCTTTCCCTCTGCAGCCCTTACGGGATCTTTCTGTAAACCGGGAGCCATGTATGGGATTCTATCAATCGCATTCCAATCAAAAAAATGTTCACCAGGCGTCTTGACATAGACGAGGATGTTATCATGTTTCTGAGGCCAACACGTCTTTCCTCGTCCCCCAAAATCGTACGCCCAAATCACCTCGTTGAGAAAACAACTGTCACCGAACACTTCGTCCAACATGACCTTTGCATAGTGAGACCACTTACGATCAAGATGCAAGTATAAAGTCCCAGTTGGTTTTAGAAGACGATGCATTTCTTCAAGGTGAGGTCGAAGAAATCCAAGGTAATCATCAAATTTATCATTGTATGTAATTTTAGAGATGACTTTTCCGTCTTTCTTTCTTGCTAAGACACGTTCTTGGCCGGTGCCAAATGGTGGATCTGTGTAAATCATGTCGATAGATGCGTCTTCCATCTTTCGCATGGTTTCAAGAGCATCAGCATGAATGATGACGTTATTCATCATGCTTTCTTTGATTTCAACTCTTCAAGCTTGTCACGAAGCTGAACGATAGCATTGCCGGCTTGTTCGACCTGCTTGTTGGCTGTCATCAATCGACGAATCATCCTCTGCTTCTTATTTTCATTCCAGCGCTTTGCAGACTTTCTTCGCATCAATTCTTCACAACGAAGCTTTCTTGATGTTGCATTACGCTCCTGCATTGTGAACGATGAAATGTGTTCTTGCACTTTTTCAGGCGTCAAGTTTTGTTGCGTCTGTTCCTGTGTCGTCTTCATGACTCGAACATACAACTTGTTTTGCATCGTTTACACGTAATCTATCGACCATCTGATCAAAGATCTTTTCATCACGCTCAATGACAACAAACTTACGTCCGAGTTTCCGACACGCCAATGCTGTCGTACCAGCCCCGCCAAAAGGATCGATGACGTATTCACCTGATTGAGTGTGAACCTCTATGGGAATTTCGATAACACGCTGGGCTTTTTGCGCGACGTGTACCTTCCCACGCAAAAGTTCAGGCTCTACCCACACGTTGCTGCGGCGTAAGAATTCTGACTTTGCAGGGTATTTTTTGTTGTAGCCTGCATACCCACGTTTTTCATCTAACAATGGGATGTTGAAGAGCCTCGGTCGTTTTGCATCACCTTTCACGAACCATGCACATTCTTCTCTACAGAACAAATAGTCACGTTGTTTTCCATAACCTCGACGTTTCTTCCACGTGATCAAGTTCGCTAATTCGAACTTTCCAACATCTTCAGCAGTGACAAGGTATCGGAAAAACGGTCGAAATCCCACTTTTCCGATCCCGCCCCACACGTACATCGATCCTCCTGGAAAGAGGGCAGCGGTCCACAACCTTGTCCATGAAATCATCCAACCACAAAACTCATGATCTGATGTGTTTACTCGATCCCACTTATCAGTCACAATGTTTCCATAAGGAGGATCTGCAATTACCAATGCTACATTTCCAACAAGAGAAGTTACTGCGCTTCGCATTTCTTCGGACGTGCTATCTCCTAAGATCGCATACCCATCATCAAACTGCTCGATCTTTTCAATCATGGCAAATCAATGATCATGTTCACCTTGGGTGAACCATATTCAGCGTCTGCAACGTGAAGCGAAAGGTTCGACGCAGGGTTTACGTCAGCCTTTCCATGCGTGTGCCCTGCCAACACCGTGAAGTTGATATTAGGAAACGTCTTCGCTGCCGATAAAAGCATGCTACCCATCAACTGGTTTGTGTACCACGGCAACGCATTTGCATCGCCGGGACGACCACGATAGATGTGACCTTCAGTAAAAGGAGGAAAGTGCGTCATAACAACAATGTTTTTGTAGTGTCGTGAAGCTTGTCTAATACCATCATGAACGTGATCAACGCTGATCTTTGAAAGCTTTTTTGCATGGGCAATCAGCCCAGGTCTGTCCAAAAGCCTACCAGACTGCACAAACCCTTGACCTCCGGAAAACTTCACAAAGTCATGAATTGCGTACCAATCAGTCATCATGAAACGTGAACCCACTGGATCACCAGCAGATGCGTCATACCAACCGTCATGTCCGACAAGCGCTGTATCTTTTGACAAAGCAATGTATGGGACATTCGGCATGTACCTCAAAAATTGAGATGAATTTGCCAGATTTTTCATCTGTTCACGGACTACATCAATCGATGATCCGTAATAGTCGTGGTTTCCCAAGACGAAATACAGGGGTCTCTTCAATTCACGTTCGAGGACCGTCAAATGGTACGTAAGCCCATTTGCAACCGTGATATCACCCGTCAAAAACACTGCTGACGGAGATTGCATGATGATCTTTTGTGCAAAAGCAACTACGTCTGCTTCTGATTGAAGGTGATCCAGATGAATGTCACTAATATGTGCAAAACGAGGCATACATTCATTATACACCTGTTATGTGACGTTATTCAAGGACCAACGCTTTGATCTGTTCCGTCGCTAAGAGGTAACGTAGAAGGAGTGGCACAAGAAGCAAGCGCAGGAGAAGCCCATGGATTTTGACACCCTGTCACAAAACGAATCAATGCATCCTTGTAGAGGTAAAAGCTTGGTGTCACTATCAAAACATTTGGACACTTGATACCCGCTCTCCATCTACAAGGACATTGTTCAGTTGGCGTAATGCCTTTTTCAATGCACCCCTCAGAACCTGCATACACAGGCAACAGTTGTTCTGACTTATCACAACTTAAAACCCAATCACTTGCGATCTTTATGACAAAGCTATTTCTTGCGATTGAGCCATGGAAAATCATGCAGCTTGGCCCGGTGTTTGATTTTTCAACTAATGTCAAACACGACTCTACTTCAAACGTAAGTCTGTCGATCAATGCCGGCGATATCTGCAATCCAGACGGATCATATACGATCCCTGATTCAGTAACGCTTGTTTGTTGAACTTCGTACCTGTTAAATGCATGATATGCATAGCCCCATCGAATCTCAGAACACCCCGGATCTGAGCATTGTGGCGTAACAGAGACAACAAAAATTATCGCAATGATAGCAAAAAATGTTACAAAGAAACGTTTCAAAATGCCGCACCTTCATATGCTTTGTGAAGAAATTCTTTGATGTCTGTGACTTTTGCCTCATGCCACGCTGTACGCTTTTCAAGCAATCTTTCAGCGTTCGTCATGTGCGAGCCATAAAGCTGTTCATCAATCCATTTGTCGAGATCTGCTAGCGTATCAAAAAGCAAGTAGCCATAATCGGCGTCTCTGACGATGATGTCATGATGTTGTGGAAGCAACCACATCATAGTTCTATACGTTCGACGATAGTGAATTGCATCGTTGAGCAAACAATTCTTGACATATTCTTCTGTGATATCACCACTTTCTTCTTCGTCCCATGATTTTTGCACCATGCCTTTGTCAGCCAAAGTACAGTACACTCGAACATAGTTGAATTTGTTCTTGTGTTGTTCAACAAGGATCGTCGAAACGCGTTCACGAGTTCCGTTGCACCTTGGGTTTGGGTGTTGAAGCGCTGCAGCGATGTACATCGCAATGGGACCAGACGGATGAGGATGCCATTCTTTCACTTGAACATCTCTTCGTACGATCCGGGTAGCAATTTATTTTGAATGATTGGTCTGTCATGCCAGTGCGAGTCTTGCTCCAAGATCGAATTGGTGAAAGAACCTCTGACAAACTTGTATCGACCTTTGACCTCACCGTTCTCTTCCCACTTGACGTACAAGCCTTCCATCTGAAGGTGCATGTCTGTGTGCGTCAATGCATCTGCAAACATAACTCCTGATGCCATGGACGCCAACCTGAGGTGTTCTGGACGGTCTTTTGTGATGAAGTTTGATTCTGTGATCATCCCAGCCAACGATCCGAGCGATGCAACTGCGCCTTCATGAAGAACCTTCACAGAACGAACAGGAAGTCCAACAAGCAAGTTTTTCCTTGCCTCAGTACTCAAGAACGTATCGTTGTTAGTGTCAAGAACGTCAAATTCCATGAAGTAGTGAGGAAGCGCATCATAAAACACAGTGTGTTTTGCAAACATGTTCTCACCATACATGACGTAACGAGTTCCAAGCACACGTCTAAATGCATCTTGGTGACACGAGGCCCACTGCTTCAACCAGGCGAACTGCAGTTCGCGAGGACCACCACGAAGGTAATGGCCTCGAGATTGTAAAAGCAACGTTCCATTTTCATCGAAGCTGATTCCACAGTTTGATCCATTCATCTTCTCTTCTACGACAAGATGCTTCCCAGTGATCGACGACCATGAAACAGACTCAAGATCATGATCGTCGCTTTGCTTGCGAGATCCTTTTAAATGTTGCGTACGGGGAAATTTCTTTAGATCTGACATGATTTTTCTCTACTGTGGATTGTTCTTGTTCCACTCTATAATCTCTAGAATCTGTTCAACATCAAAATCTTCGCACTCTTTGTAGCTCTTTCCCATCTTTGTCTTGATACACTTCCACAGGTGAGCGTATGAATTTCGTCGAGGAGCGCCGTCGAACGGATGAGGTGGAAGCTTATCCTTGAGAAAATCTCCTGCTTTTGCAACTGCTTCTTGGATACGCTTAGCGTTTTCAGGACTCACCAATGACCTCGAGTTGGACCAAGAGGCATCTTGCTTCTGATGAATGACGTCGTTGTTCTATTGTCGCTTTGAAGATCTTCGACTTCTTCCTCAAGCTTTTGAATTCGTTCACTCATGGCACGTAAGCAATCTTCTACTTTTACACCAAAAGGATCTGCTGGCGTGTGACCGAACCTGCACAAAGGACATACGTGGTTTTTCTTCTCTTCCTCTATGTCTTCTTTTGTGGGATCACGAAAACGTTCTTTTTTACACGTGATACACCCTTCAACCACGTACACTTCTTCAATCCAGGGATTGCCACCACGACGAAGCACAGTCCAAGCATGGGTACACTTTGTCTTCTTTTGCTTCTTGGACTTTTTCATTACAGAGGCAATGTACCACTTCACCTAAAGAAGTTTCACTCAACGTTTCTTGACGAGCTTCAACTTCATCCAGACATCGAGCGGGATCATTTTCAATGAATTCACGGCCATCTCAACGTCTTTGAACGCTTCTACAAGATCTTTGTCTGTCTTCACGGTGTCACCCACCATCATTGAAATGATGTCCTGTAGGGCCTCACGAACCCTCTCCTTCCTCATGTAAGACGCAGAGGCTGATACCTTTGCCTCACGCACGAGAGTCCGGAGATGAGACACGGTGAGCTTCATGTGACTAAATAGCAGCTATCAATCGGTCTTGAGGCGTTCAAGATAACGAAGAACGTCATTGTATGCCAAAGTCATGCACTGTGTTCCTTCTGACGTATGACCATTATCGAACGAAATTTTAGCCTTGAGCCAACCTGAAACCTCAGCAATCACTTCAGCTTTTGCGATTTTCTTAGCGGCTTCTACTGCGATTTCAGACGATTTTCTTTCGATACGACGAATTGCCTCTGCACGACCTTCGCGGCACCAATCATAGTGACCTAATTCAGCTCCGCAATCAGGACACATGATTACTGTACCTTTGTCAAAGAATCCCACCACTCAAATTCAACATAGTGCTCACAATTGTCAGCACCATATTCTGTACGATTCAACTGCCAGACGTGAATTGAGCCGTGATCTTCAGTTGTACGACCCAATTGAATTTTTACCACAATACCTTCGTCACCACAGTAGAGATCACGCACATGATCTCCTAATGATAGACGATCACCATTGGGAGATTTGTTAGTTGTACGAATCATTTTTCATCCATCATTTTCACATCGATATTGATCTTTACTTTTCCTCGGCCGGCGCATTGATAAAAGACAATTTCTTCTGACGATGAAGAAAACTTACTGGTGTGACGCTCGGTATAAATGTCAGAGATCATCTTTTCCCATTTTTCTTTTTCGCTAAAGGCATAGTAGTCACAAACAATCACTGTATTTGATATCGTCGACTCGAATCGATCATATCCAGGTGATTGATATGTCACAGGTTTGAAAATAAGCACTGCAAAGTGCTGGTGCTCTGGGATGTTCTGCGGTTCGACCTTGTGTTTGATGTACGTATGATACCAAGTTCCCATATGATTCTCCTAGAACGCACCGGGCGCAACTTGATAACACGTCAGACCCATGTTTCTCCACGTATCGACAACCTGATCGCGATCATCAAGGACAAAGAGCACGTTGTACTTTCCATTGACGTACTTGTCAAACAGCTCTTCTTTGATGATGCTATCTTTACGTTGATCCAATTTGTCTGGATCGGGTGCTGTCTCTCCACGCATGTGAAGCTCATACGGGATCGGAATATTCTCTTCGTTGTCGGGCCTGTTCCACGTCGTGTTCTGAATAACGTTTATACGACAGTACTTCTCGATAAAGCGAATTGTCTCAGGTCGATACTTCTGATCACGTCCCGACATGAACATGATCTTTACGCCTTGAGCATGCATCGCCAGCACTGTCTTGATCACAGGCCAGTTTGGATGATCCTTGATATCACAATCTGTCGCATCGTAAGGAGTCCTGTCTCCGATCAATGCAAGCGTACCGTCAAGATCGCACATAACAACGCTTGGCAATGAAGGATCGTTGGTGCGTGTCTTTTGAGACGAACCAGGCGCGCCTGCAGTCCAACGAGGAACGTAGTACGATTCCTTGTCGTAAAGCTTACGACCCTTATCGAGTCCCGCTCCACGTGCCATTTCCTTGATGACCTTCTCACCGACGCAAGCGAAACCCGTTCGCTTGGCGTCTCGAGCGATGCATTCTTCGACAGAGACATTGATCGCTTTCTCGATGACCTTCACGTCGCCGACTGATGCAGCAAGCTGGTGTAGCTTCTTCACCGTCATCGGTACGAGATGTGTATCGTCAAGAATGACATCGTAACCATCTTTGAAGGCAACACGAACAAGCTCTTCCTTGAACTTCCTCATGAGGTCTTCACGATCGTTGTCTCGAGCATGCGGATTGTTTCCAGGTCCGCAGACCATGGAACGCAAGTCGTCCCTGTTGATGCGCATGAACCTCTTCGGTTCCTTGCGGATCATTTCAGCAGCAACAGTGCTTTTTCCTGAACCAGGAAGCCCACGCAAAATGAATAGTGTACGCATTTTTGTATTCCCTCTTTCACATTCCCATGCAGGACTTACATGACCCACAAGTACAAGGAACCCATAACCCATCGCTTGACTTTAGCTTAAGCAGCTTCTTCTTTGCATCATTGAATGCTTTTTCAGCTTCTTCGAGTTGGCGTTGAGCAATCATCTTTTTCTTTTGAATTTCTTCTTCGAGTTTTTTGTTCTTTGCTTCTGCAACACGAGATTTTTGATCAATGACTCGAATCTCAGTGACATGAAATTCCACGATATCGGGTACTGGTTCGCGAGGATGCGTATTTGAGTACGCGGTGACTTTTCCCCGAGCCATGCTTTCTTTTGCGTAAATGCGCGCCTTTGCAAGCTCATCGACCCAGCCGGCGGGGGAAGAGTTCTTGTAAGTCTTGAAAAATTTGCCTTCGCGGTTTCGAATAGCATAGAAGATCACTTCATCGCTTTCTTTCATGATTTTCCCCAAATTTTTCGAATGTATGCAAGCTCTTCTGTGTCAAAGAACACTCGAAGCTTCGCAACAGCTCGATCTCTAGTCTCTCCTCGACCATCGTAATTGTTGATCGCAGAAAGGATGAATGCAACGTCACGTTTTGTCAAACAGACGTCTTTGCTAATGCATTCCCATTCATCAAGCTTTGATTTTGTCTTCGCCATGCATGATCGATACAACCATACGTGGGTCTTTTTCACAACTCATCGTTTAAGCGTTTGAAACACATGATCCCATGCGAAAATCACGATGCCATAATTTTTCTTCATGTTGAGATGATGCGCAAAGTGCATAGCTCTAGCGTCGTTCCACCACTTGAAACGAGACATCCAGTGGTTCTCAATGTGAAACGTATCGTGTGCAAAGTCATTAAAGAACCCAAATCCTAAGAGGTTTGCACTCAACGTGATGATGATCCAAGCTGGCCATCCAAGCGACCAAGTGATCAACCCAGTGGCGATCATGATGACGACAAATGCCGGCGCGAAAAGCAAAGGACCCGAGTTGTACCATTTTGCAGTCCTGTATTTTTCAGAAACAAGATCTCCGGGTGGGTACAATTCAAGGTGGTGCTGCATGTGACCCTTTTTGAATGGGCCCATCCATCTTTGGTGTAAAGACCAATGCACAACGTGTCCCAAGAACGTCGCCGACACAAACGAAAGCAAGAACACAAACAGAAACGCTATGATTGTCAAGAGGCACCTCCCTCTACATCATAGATAACAACTCATGTTGACCTTTCACAGCCTAAGACAGCGTGGCATGCACAATTACCTCGAGACGATCTCATACAGCTCTTGCCAAGCGCTTTCATTTTCACCCGGCGGATCAAACTGTCCAACTTCAGAAAAGTCTAGACCGTACCATTCACGCGAAAATCTGCCGGCGGTCCATGAACCACCCACTTTTGCAAGATACCACTTTCTAGTGGTGATTTCCGGGTGGGTGAACCCACCTTCATCAGTCTGAACTACTTTTTTGAGATTGATCTTCTTCAATTTCATTACATCACCCGTGTTTGCTGAGGTATCTCTCTGTCATATCAATGACAATGTTATCAAGCTTGACACGGTCGGGTTCTTTTCGAAGCGTCGAAGTCTTGTATAGCTCTTCGCACTCAGTCTCGATCTTCTCTGCTTCATCGATGACAGAGTCATACGATCTATTGCCGGCGCGAACCTCAAGGATCTCTTTTGCGTCGGGCCGTTTCACAATGACCTTATGAAAAACCAAGATCTCTCTACACATGCGCATAAGCCTCAACAAATGCCCGCCATGTTTCGTATCGTACCCGTACTTTGCTTCAAGTTCAGCCCTTGCAGAATTACGTGACTTGCACCAGTTTACGTACTGATCGTAGTGCGTCTTTGCGGCAAGGTACTGTTTTTCTCTCGTGAAGAGCGCAAGAACGTCTTTTGGCATCTCGATTTCGATGCCTTCTTTCACAGCAGCTTCAAGCACTCCGAGCTCCGAAGCAGAGACTTTTGTCGTTTCAGAAAGCCCGAAAGCTGAACGAACTGGTGCTTCTTTGGGTGGATTGAGAAGCCAAGATCTGTGCGTCTTGATGCGCTTCAGTTGCGCATGGGCGTAACCTGAAAACGTAAATTTCGCTTTCTTGGAAAGAAACTCGTCCTTGATGGCACGAAGTTCTTCGCCAAATTCATCAATTTTTAACACATCGCTTTCGTCAACGTGTAGCACCTCAATGATGTTGGGATTGCAATCAGCCGCAAGCTTTGCGAATTTCTTCAAGGAATAGATGACCTTGTCAACTCCATCGCTCTTCGATCCCATGTGCTCGTGTTGTTCGAAGTTATTGAGAAACCCAAAGTGATACGCACGGGGCTCGATGCAAACGCCCTTGATGTCAAGGTCTGACGTCGGAGTGTTCGTGCCATACGCGTGGGACCCATGGCGTACCATGAGGATTGCTCTATCTTGTGCATCAAAGTTCATCTGTGTGCCTCGTGGTGTTATCTTACCATCGTCACAAGGTAACGTTCACACCACAAATGCAAAAGGCGCCGGAAGCACCGGCGCCTTTCTTTTGATCTCTATCCAAAGATCTTAATCCGATTTTTTCACCTCTATGTCAATGGGAATTCGTGTAGGTTTTTCAGCACTGATCGTATTCAGGTTCACGGTGAGAACGCCGTCTGACAAAGATGCTTTGATCGTTGAAGGATCGTACCCATCAATCGTAAACTTTGTTGATCGTTTTACGTCATCACGTTTTCCTTCAACAACGAGGTAATTCTGCTCGGCATACACGGACAAATCTCCAACCTTGATGCCAGGAACATCAATCGTCAAACGCGCTCCATTCTCAGTCGTCTCTGACTTGTATGAAAACGTAGATGATTTAGGTTCGGCAGATATCGTGGTGTAATTCCAGGTACCTCTTTTACCAAGTGGAAACAAATCATCAAAGATCGAGTAAAATGGATCAGAAGTATTGTTTCGTTTGCTCATGTTGTTAGAACCTTTTCTAATCAAGTCATACATTTTCTTGTGTTCTCCTTTCACTGTGGCGTGTTGTTTAAATCGCCAACAATGACATGATAGACACCAAACGTATGCTGTACAGGCCTTAACGTGATTTTATCACCACTTTGTGAGGAAGCTTTGACTTGAAACGATCAACCTTCACAGTAAGAACACCACAATCAATGTTAGCTGTGGCTGTTTCTGGATCATAGTCTTGTCCAACGAATTGTGATGAAGCTATCATCTCTCCCGTGTCATGTCTTTTTCCACTAAACTTTACCAAACCACGTTCGATCTCAACGACAGCGTCTTCAATACGAACACCCGGGATGTCAAGGCTTACTACAATAGACGTTGTGGAAGTCGTACAACGCCACAGCGAGATATTAGAACCAGTGATTGTCACAATCCCTGACGTTGGCACAGTATGAGGAGAATTCCATGTCAATGGTTTAACCCACTGATTATCATGACCAGGGAGAGGATCTCCCACATAATAAGAATCATTTATACCAGCGATATATCCAGCAGTCGAATTTCCAGTTAACGATACGTATGTCATGCATTTACCTATGTGTCAAGCGTCAGTATCCGCCCTTGATCCTCTGTTCATTGATGATACCTTTATTCAGGTATGCCTCAACAAGCTCTTCAAGACTAATACCAGAGGCAATGACAAGCTCAATGTACAGATGAAGTGCATCCACAAGTTCTTCTTTATATGACTCACGATCAACTTCGGGAACTAACGTTGCTCTGTGAGACTTTGAGTTCTTGAGGTGTTGGCTAGCTTCGAAAAGCTCATCCATGATGTGATGTTGAATATCTTTGAGGTGTTTCTGCCCTTTTTTGTCAGAGATATCGACTGGAAATTCGGGAAACCCACGTTCCTTTTGAAGAAGCCTCATGAACTCCAGTTGTTGATTCCACATCTCGCTCAATCTGTCATTGCTCATCTGTTTCGCTTCCTATCAATACGCAAACCATCAACAAGACTGCTAACACCACAAGCTCAATTAGACTCACCGGCGTCATCCTTTGAAGGATCGATGATTAGCGTCTTCGATTGCTTCTGTGCACGGAGCTCTTCAGCTTGTTTCAGCAATTTGCTATAGTGTTCTTGTACCATCGCAACATATGCGGGTGAGCACACGGCGACAGATTCATCACCATCTTCGTGAACAAGCCTAATCTGACGCATGAGGTCTCCTGCATCAACGCCAAGAAGCATTCCTTCTTGAATAATCTGAACAATCCTGTGAATGACGCTGTCTGCCAGCTTGAACTCTTGTGACATGTGTATCTCCTGTGCTAATCTTAAACCGTTTGAAGTGATTGTATAGAAACAGTAATGTCGCAGTTAGACAATGCATTTCCAACACATGTCCAACCAGAACGGTGACGACGAGCAAACATTTCGAGCTTGTTTCCGCCCGGATACATAAGATCGAGACTGTCTTGCAAAGCCTCTGGTTTGATAGAGTGACCCATGTTTGGTGCCAAGATCACCGTGCGTTGGCTGTGGTTTTCAAGGTTTGCGTACACCTTTCCCATTGTGCCAATGAGTGCGATTTCATGTACGTTTCTAAAAAGACGTCCCATTCCAAATGCTAAAGCATTATCAATGTCTTTCACTTTCTTCTTCGTCTTAACCCAAATATACATGCTTTTATACGTAAACCCCCATGCATTCATGACATTGATGCCATCGACAAGCAATGATGATGGAACCCATAATGCCAAAACGCATCCTTTAGGATTGGCAAGCGATTTCACATCAAGCGCTGCTACTTCGGCAGCAGACATGGTACTGTATTGAGAAGCTGCGGAACGACGCGTCTTCTTCTTCATCTTTTTCAGTGTATCACCAAACGCCCAAGGTGGATCGCTTACGATTACGTCAAACTTTGTCATTTTGCACTGGTTGCTTTCACTACGTCAGGGGTGATGTTTGCATGAGCCAACGTACACAACATTAGCTGTTGAACATTTTCAATTGTATCATGATTACTGATGATCTCGTGGTCTTTGTGATGCTCAAGCGCCCACATAAAATATCCCTTTTTGACGGCTTCCTGCAAAGACGTGTCTTTTTCGTAGGTGTCAGATTTTCCAGCTCTCTTAAAAGACCGACCGTACATGACCAACGTCATATCGGGCTTGAGTAGCAAGTGATACAAAATCCTATTGAACGTCTTGTTCACTCCTGTTGCATCACCATACACGATCGCTGAAAGGCTCCACCGATCTAAGACAACGTAATCGTTGAATAACATCAAGATAGGCAACACAAAGATCTGAAACATCAGCTTATTCAAAAACTGAACGAACTGAAACACATTTGGAAAACGTTTGGCAAGCGAGTTTGCTAGCATCCAATAGATGACTTTATGCGTCAAACCTTTGAATGGTACTTCTACCAACGTTGCTTTATTCCTATTGTCAATGAATGACTTCACCAACAACTTTGATTGCGTAGCTTTTCCATGCTTATCAGGGCCCTCAATTGCAACCAGTTTCGCGAACATGCATCGATAATAACCAATACACGTTACAAGATCATACCATGTAAGGCACTGCGAATCCATCAGCGATCATCTGTGCGTTGGCATCAAAAGACGTGCCATCTGCTTTCACGACAGTAATCCTAGCAAGCCATCTGCCATACTTGTCTGGCTTCGGCGGTTTTTCTGACTTCAAGACAAGAGATCCTTGAGCAAGAAGCTGTGTGAGGTGCTCTTTTGCTGCAAGACCAGCAACCTTCGTTGCACCTCTTAATTCAGGTGCGTTAATTCCCAACAATCGAAACTCAATGGCGATCGAAACAGTGAAACCTAGATCAACAGTGACAGCGACTGTATCACCATCGATGACTCGTGTAAGCGTAACGTTGTACTCGTACATACCAATACGTATCAACTGCTAGACTTAAGAACGTTGCTAAAATTGTCTTCAAATGGAATCAACTTTCTAGATTGCACCCACCCGCGGAAATTTCCATTAAAAACATCTTTTGGATGAAAATCAAAATTTGACTTTGGAACCTTCCTCATCAACTTGTTAGCTTCTTCTTTTGTCATTGGCCTCGCGACATGTTCGAACGGCGAGAGGTGACCTGAAGTGCGCAAGCGCTCATAAAGCTCAATGTCTGCCTTGGGATCTCGTTTCCCGTCGTGAGTGAGGTATGAAACTCGTGCACAGCGGCCGACAGAGATCTTGCAGATATCTTCGATTGACATTCCTGAAATCTGCAGATCAAACGCTTCATTTGGTTGAATAAGAGGAAGGTGCCAATCGCCATAGTTCACAACAGACGAAACACTAGCGTTATACACTTCACGCATCATCTCAGCTGCACGTTTGATCTCGGGTTGTGCCATAGGATTGCATCGTAACCCCCAAAAATTCTCCCACTCGGTCGCAGTCACAATGACTGTATGCCAGAGGAACGGTTCAAGAAGTCTGTTTGCGATCTGCTTGTGAAGGTTGATGTCAGGCGACTGCAACCTTTTGACGACAGACACTGCGTTGTCCCTTGCAATCATCCATTGTTCAAGAGCAAGTTCACGTTCACCATCAGAAAGCTCTTGTTCAGCTTGCATTCCTTTTTGATTCGCGCCCCAGTACACAGGGATGAACGGATCTTCTTCAACCTTCTTCAACATCTTCTCAACAGGAATCGCCCGACTCGAGGCACTGTTTCGAGAAAAAACGCGGTGCGTGTTGAATTCAGCCAAGACGATGCGTGGAAACGTCACTTCAAGTGTCGTAAGACGAACTCCGTCAGGACTTACGCTGTCACATAGTACTTTCGCTGCATATGCCATGCATACATGGTACACTTGATCTGATCAGGTGTTTTGACAGAGTTACACGTTCTGAACGTACGTGAACAACTTGTCTTCAAGAAGCGCATTCATCTCTTCTTCAAGCGATTCCATGACATCGTTCATCGTGTCTATCGCATCGCGCTGGGCAATAAAGTCATTTGACTTGTTTTGCAAAATAAACGTCTTAACGTGTTTGCGAATCTCTTCTACATATCGTTTCGTTGCCTCACGGAAGACGAACTCCGGAACGCCACGAAGGTATTCTTCGCGGACGATCTTTTTTAGTTCATCAACAGTAATCTTCAAAATTGATCAACCTCGTCACCATCAAGTTCTGCATCAAGCATGTCTAGCAAGGAGTACACTTTATTGAATGCATCGGTGACTGCTTTTGACAAATCTGGACGTGACCGCGCTAACAAATTTCGTGCATCTCCCAACGAAGAAGCTGCCGTTGAAACAAGTTCACGAGCTTCAACTGCTTCATAGCTACCGACGTCTTCTACTTCTGTCACCGGAGCAGTCATTGCGAAAGGCTCGGGATCTCCCCATTGCTTTCCTTGGATTGCTTCGGAAAGAACATGACGTAGCTGTGTGCGATTCAATTTGACGATCTTCTTCATGATGGTAACTCCGAGGATGGTTGCTTCTGTTTTTGCGCCTCTGCGCCTTTTGCGTCTTGGTGTGCCTTGACCCACGCCTTCTCAAGTGCACTATTCACCTGTGACATCAATGACTCTGTGGCTGATGTCGTCGCAGACTTGACCTTCTCGTACGCGGCGTCGTCAAATTCACCTGATTGTTCATTGTACTTGTCTGCCTGAGCAACAACAAGATTCATCTCAAGGTTCCTTCTAAATGAACTCTCAAGCTCATGAACGGCCTTCATAATAGCCTGCTTGTCAGTTGGATTACGAACTGGTTTGTTGTTCTTGAACACCGACGCGCTCACCGCAACTTCTTTTAGGACACGTCGAAGGGTACCAAGTCGAATTCTCATAGTCTCTAAGTATCATCGGGCATCATCACTTGCTTAGCACTTGCTCCAGCCACACGAAGGACAATTTCATTGCATGAAACGCACCCCTGCTAAGTGATACTATATTCTATGAAATTGTTTTTCGTATACGTAGATTGGACGCTTGAAGAAACTCCTAGGGCATATTACGTCGGTAAGGGTAATTCAACTCGAGTCAAGAAAGTAGATCGCAACAAGAAACATGCTTTTGTTTCAAAAAATCTTGGTCATCGACGAGAAATCATTTGGGAAACATGGGATGAAAAAGCAGCTTTCGAACTTGAGATTCAAAAGATCAAAGAACACAACACTTTTAATTCCGATCACAAAATTACTCTTGACGATATCAGATGCAACAAAACTTTAGGAGGCGGAGGTTCCAACGGAGCAAAGCGTTCGAAAGAAATGAACCAAAGACGTTCAGAGTTGTTTAAGGGACATGTTGTTAAAGATGAAACCAAGGCTAAGCTATCAAAAATACGTCAAGAGCTTCTTAAAACAGGATGGAGACCCACGTTATCTGATGATGTCAAAGCGCACCTCAAGATAAAAGCAAAAGAACGTGAAAAACAAAAACGAGAACAAGGATATTCACCATCACCTGAAGCTAGAAAAAATATGTCTAAAGCAGGAAAGAAACGATGGCGTGAGAACCCTCCATCATCACAAAAACTTTCAGAAGCAGCTATAAAACGTGAAGAAAAAAAGCGACAAAAACGAAATCAACACTTAGACCAAGTGCAACCAATACCATCTGACGTTGTTCCTCCCACACAAGATACACATCCAGATTGATATACGAGCGTCTCGTTATCGCAATTCGGACACTTCTTTTCATTCGACGAAGCACTAGTCCCGTCAATGATATACCCCTTCAAGACACGTGCTATCACTCCAGAGAAGCTCTGTAGGTCACTGTGCTTGTCTTTTCTAAGCTGCTCGGCAAGGTATTGGATAGGTACACCGTGACGCATCGAAAGCGAGACCATGCGTGTCAAAGCGCCGTGTTCAGGATTATCAAACATATTCACGACGTCTTTAAACGCCAGTTCGTCATCGTCACCAAATGGTATCTTCAGGTTGTACGTGGCTACGCCGTCCTTGTTCTTTCCGTTCTTGATGAGCGTTCCTCTCTTTGCCTTCTTTGGGACCTCAACATGTTGTGACAACCCAGCAAAGACCTCATATGGGTGATTGTTTAGAAGTCCAACAAGAACGAGGTAAGACTCACCCTTGACGTTTGCCCTAACGATGTCACATTCTAGTTGTTTTGGACGTTTAGGAGCATGCGTCTCTACGATCTCTAACGGCTGACCCAATGCGTCTGTTTCCTTGACGATCACCGCATCTCGAGAACCGATACGATAGATCGTCACTCCTTTGCACCCGGTCTCCCATCCATGCCAACAAAGCTTCTCCACTGTATCTACAGAAACATCTTTGGGAAGGTTCGTCGTGTTGCTGATGCTGTGACAGATCCATTTTTGAGCAGTTGCTTGAATATCGATCTTTTTAAGCCAGTCAATTTCTTCGACAGTAGATCCATGATAGGGAGACTTTGTGGTATCAGTTTCTCCTGTTGCTTCCATCCACTTCAAAACACCGTGATGAAAGACTTTGTACTGTTGCCACTTGTCACCCTTTGCATCGATCTTGTCGACTCGAGCTGACTTATCATTTGGATTGATCTTTCGATTTCTGATTGCTTCAACAAACAAGATGGGTTCACAGCCAGATGACGTCTGCGTCAAAATGGATGTGGATCCTGCTGGTGCGGTCGTTGTGTTTGCAATGTTGCGCCTGCCATGCAATGCATAATTCTTTGCAAGCTCTGAATCGGCACTTACGATTTGCTTGATGAACGGATGATTCTTTTCAACGTCATGCGAAAACGCTGGGAATGCACCGCGTTCTTTTGCCATTTGCACTGATGAACGGTATGAATTCAGCGCTAATGACTTGTAGATTTTGTCAGTCAAAGCGATGCTTTCTTCTGATCCATACTTGAATCCCAAGTATGCAAATGCATCTCCAAGTGCAGTCAATCCTAACCCAGTCCTACGACCTGCAGCTGCTACTTTTTTGATCTTCTTCCAAAGCTCAAGCTCCGTTAGCTTTATGTCTTCTGGTTCGGGATCTTTTTCTATCTTTGCGATGATTCCGTCAATCGCTTCGAGTTCAAGATCGATCAAGTCATCCATTAGTCGTTGTGACTTCTGAACGACAGATCCAAAATTGGTGTAATCGAACTTTGCTTTTGAGGTGAAAGGATCTTTGACGAATTTTGTCAAATTGATTAAAAGTAACCTGCAGCTATCATAAGGAGATAGGGTGATTTCCCCACAGTTTTTTACACAAAGTCCAGATGATACGACAAACTTCTCATCATCATGTGAGGTGATTACATGATAGTTGTGATTATCATCTACTGTGATATTGTATACATCTTCAACGCCAAAATATTCGACTGAAGCAACTTTGTGATTAGTTGCAATTTGATTTGCAAAATTTTTCCACGATCCAAAACGAAACTTATTCCCAACGAATTGTGGAAGTGCATTTGCTTTTGCATATTCGATCCACAAACTGTTTGTAATACGACCATTCAACTCAAAAACTTGTTGACCATGTTTAAGAAGTTGTTCGTTCGTAACGCCCAAATAGCGTCCATTTTTTTCGCCTGGGTGACTAGCAAACCGTGACTTCCATTCATCTGTCATGACGTGATATGGGTTTTTATTACCTGTCATACGTTCAGCATGCAATGCTCGATGTTCTTCGTGCAACATAACACGAAGGTTTGTCATTGCATCATTTGTCGAATCAAAATCATTATGATGAATTGCATGTGTCTTTGGATCAACAGCATCACCAAAGAATTCATGAATAAGACGATATTGTCGACGATTTCGTCGAACTCCGCCTGACATACTAACGCCTGTATTACAAATTTGTCTGTATCCATTCGAGTTGAATGAATTGAATGGAAATACAGAATCACCTGACTTAAGATCACGTAGCTCAACATAACTACGATCACGTAACATGATCCGATGATCAGGTGTTGCAATCAGTGTACTACCGTCGTCAAGCGTCAGTTTCCAAACTTCAACCTGTTGCTTTGTTAATCTGGGTGCACGTCCCAACTTGATTTCTACAAGACCAGACGTAGTATTTGTCGAATATACAGGAACATCAGCACCTTCTTCAGCTAGCTGCTTGATAGACACTGCATTTCGTCCATCAGCAACTGCAATCAATGTGTTTCCTACAACACAAGGATTCGTCGATACTGTTCCAAACCCAAGCTTTTCGTATGCATCAGCTGGAGATTTTTCCTTGATTGCATCCCAGAACAACATGCCGGGCTCTGAACAATCTCTCATCGCAGTTACGATGTTGATCCACACTTCACGAGCATCAACCATCTTTTCAACAAAATGAGGAACATCTTTTTCAACAGGAAAACGTTGTTGATATTGCTTTCCCTCTTTGACAGCCTGCATAAATTCGTTTGACATACGAATTGACACGTTTGCACCAGTGACAAGATCTGGATTTCTTTTTATGTTTGCGAATTGCAAAACGTCTGGGTGATGAACCGAGATCGTCAGCATCAGTGCTCCTCGGCGACCACCTTGAGCGACTTCACGACAGGTATTGCTATACCTTTCCATGAAGACACCAATGCCATCAGTTGTACGCGCAGCGTTTGCTGCTGGCAAACCTCGTGGCCTGATCGTAGAAATGTCAAACCCTACACCTCCACGGCGCTTCATGATCTGAACCTGCTCTTGATCAGTTTTCAGAATTCCACCATATGAATCATACGGTGACGCAACAACAAAACAATTCGAAAGCGATTGAACTTGAAATGTGTTCCCAATCGCTGACATCGGACCGCCTTGTGGCACAACGCTCCAACTCGACAACATGTCAAAGATTTCACTTTCTGACATCGGATTTGGATAGTTGTTTTCAATGCGAGCAAACTCTTTTGCAATACGACTATGCATATCACGTGGAGTTAGCTCATAAATCGAACCTTTCAAATCTTGAAGCGCGTATTTTCCTGCAAAAACATCTGCAGCGAGCGTATCGCCGTTGAAGTATTCAATAGATGCATCTCTGACCTCGTCGTACGTATATGTCTTCATCAACTCGCCTTCTAAAGATTGCGGTTCACACCGTGAGAGCGTGGATTCATAACTATCTCATTACTCTTGACGTTCTTTGATTTCAGACTGAAATGTAGGATCTTGTCGAAGTTCATTCCATTTGTCCTTCAATCGCTTCTTGACAGAAGCAGCATCTTCTGATGCTATTTCATCAATAGAGCCTGCAGTACCAACGATTGTGAATTTTGATCGAGCAGTGTCAATAGTTACCGGGAACACTAATCCATCGCGGCCGGCACGATTCTTTGCAACGAACAATCGTCCATGACCCGTTGATTTCTCATGTGATTTACGTGAAATGCTGATGACAACGTCTGCTGTCATTGCTTTACCGTATGCTTCACTCATGTTTGTAAGATCAACAATATCTGCATTTGATCCCTCTCTATTGGATTGACTTGCAGTCCAAATAGGAACCATCTTTTCACCCGCCAAAGATCTCAATTCTTCATAGATCAACTTAAGTTCATGACGCAGTGAATCGTACTGTCGAGTTGAGCGCATAACATCTGCATAGTCAATGATGATGAGTCCTGGTTTAAATCCCTTGACATCAAGACGTTCGATGTGACTTCTAATCGCATAGATCGTTGCAGTGCTGGTTGGAAACTCTTTGATCATTAGGCGACCCAACTTTGAGGCGCCGTACTTGTCCATCACTGATTGTTTGCTATCGATGACGGTGTTTGAATCAATGTCGCATAGGTTTGAATCGTATCTCACGCCAACAGCTGTCTCAGACAGTTCCATTGTGTAGTGAAGCACGTCAAATCCTGCGCGCAGTGCCGAGCACCCAAGTTGAACAAGCATGTGTGATTTTCCAACACCAGTAGAAGCGACAACAACTCCGAGCTCGCCATTTGCAAGTCCTCCATTGAAGATCTCTTTTTTATCGAGTTCTGTCAATCCAGTCGGAACTGCAGTTCTGCTCAAGCGCGTGAAGCGAGCCTCATAATCAGTAAAGAAATCATGGCCCAATGAAGGCGTGGTTCCAACCATCACGGCTTTTTTGATGCCTTCAACAATCTCTTCATACTTGTTTTCATGCATCTTATCGACCGCAACCTCAAGAGCCTTCTTGAGAGCTTGCTTTCGACAAAAATCAAGAGACTTGTCTTTGACGTATTGAAGATCACCCGGATCTGGGTTTGTTTTCATTCGCATCAAGTAATCGATGATACGATCACGGATCACCGTGTCTGTACCGACCTTCAACTCATCCCTGATGATGCCTGCTAAAAGTTGAAGCGTTGGAAACGCCTTGTATTTCTTTGCGTGACCAAAATACCTGTCAGCAAGAAATGCCAGATAGTTGAGTTCAAAGTACGAAGTGTCAAACACTTCCATCATCTGCTCAGCAAATCGTTGGTCAGACAACATTGCTTGAAGAACTTTTTCTTGAAATGACTTTCCATATACGCTAAGCGTAGGGGATGAATTCTCAACAGTCATGTGTCAGCTCCGGCATGGTGCAAATTTTCAATGCAAACAAACGGGTAAAAAAACCTATCAACGTCAAAGTCTCCAATTCCTTCCTTAATGAGGCGTCTAATCAACGTCATTTTGTCCATGCTTGGCACAAAGTTCACAATCGTCTGATCGACCTGAGTTTGTTGTGTAGCAGACAACATACTGCCATCGAGATATACAAGTCGCCAGTTTCTCCTGATGAGCTGTTCGTTTTCAAGCACTCTTGTGTAAAGACGAGACTCATCAATGTGTGTGTGACAATAACTAAAAATGTCATCAAGTATCACATCATTTGCATTTCCCAAAAATGGAAAAAGCGTGGAGACTTTCTTGAAGCCGATTCCTTTTACGCCAGGTATGTTATCGCTGACGTCACCACACAAAGCTTTTGCAAGTGCAAAGTTTTCTGCAGTCACTCGAAATTGCTCTAAAACGTCAGATGCTACGTTGTACGTTTTTTTGTGCAAATTGTAGATCTTTGTGTTTTCATCTAGCAACTGATACAAGTCTTTGTCCGAGGATGCAATCACTTTTTGAACGTTCCGAAATGGACCGCGCGATAGATATGCAATCACATCATCGCCTTCACAATCAGTGACATAAATTTGACACACGGGAGCACACTTGAGCATCTGCAGCAGTGCAATGTTCTGGTGTTTCCTATTGTCCTCCGTGTCAGGAAGATCATCCTGATAGAAACGATTTAGTTTTTCTGGACGACGGTTCATCTTGTACTCGCCAAACAGCGATCGGCGACGTTGGCTACCTCCTGCCTCCCAACAAATGTAAACCGCAGAAGGTTGAACGTCTGCAGTGATCTTACTAAGAGTTTTGAGAAAACCAATGCAGCCGCCGAATTGTTCACCATTCGATGTCATCTGCGGGTACGCAGCCCAACTTCTCACGAAGAGGTTCATTGCATCCACGATTAGAACAGGATGTTCAGACATGTCAGTCAAATTAACCAACATGTGGGCTGAAGTTCACGATCAAATCAAGCGTACATTTCCAAACAATTTTTGTTCTGCATTTGTTGTTCGACCTTCAGGAATTCCTATGTCAAACGTAACAACAAGTCGAACTTGTTCATCACCCATGACGTTTGCAATGTAAAGCTTGAAAAATCCCATGTCTGCGACGGGGATGTCAATTGCATTGAAATGTCTTCCCTGAGAATCAGTTGGACGATCATCTTCAGGATTTTCAATTGGCTTCCACATCTCTGAAAACTTGAGCAACTCAACAACTTTTTCTGACGCGTACGCATTGCACGTAAGTGCTTTCGCGGCTCCGTTCATCTTGAAACAAACATTTGTCAGCTCTTGTTTGACCTTTGCCAAGGTATCAACAAGTCCATCAGCTTTAGGTGAAATCTTCCAGTCTAAAGTTGCATCCATTATGCTGCTTCCTCGTCTGTGTCAGGTGACTCACCATCAGTGTGATCTGAATCATGTGACGTCTGAAGCGTGTACGTAGCTTCAATGATCTTATCAATAAATTGCTTGTACTGTGGATCTTTCATGATCTGATCAAATTCAGGCTTGTAGAATTTTTTGTTGATGTAAAGTTCGCCAGTCGTTGCATCAGAAACGCTAAACTCTTTCCATGCACTCGTGCCAGACAACTTGACTTCAGCCTTATCACCCTTTTTTGCATTAGGAAATGTGGTTGAACCGACGGGTAGATCTACGAACACTTTATTGCTTTCACAATACTCTCTGCAAGCATCGAACACGTACTCATGCTCAACGATGCCCTTTCCGAAGATGATGTCAAACTCAACTTTACGGAATGGCGGAGCAACTTTGTTTTTCTTGAGAGTACAAATGACGTGAATGCCGATGATATTTCCTTGCTTGTCTTTGATCTGTGTTCCCGACGTGAGACGAATTCTGACTGATGCATGGTACGGTATTGCTTTTCCTCCCGGACTCACGAGTGGGTCACCATGGGTCACTCCAATGGCGTCACGAAGCTGGTTGAGACATAACAACGTAACGTTGTTCTGACCAATCACACCTGTCATCTTTCGCATTCCCTTGCTAATGACGCGCGCTTGCAAGCCAATCGTGTTGTCATCATAATCACCTTGCAACTCAGCCAAAGGAGAAGACGCAGCAACGCTGTCCCAAACAACTAGGATGGGAATGTTTTTAGAAACGACTTGTTTAGCCTTGAGAATCGTGCTTTCAATGATCTTGAAGACTTCTTCAGTCGCATGTGAATCACAATACACGAACCTATTTTGCACATTGATGCCCATTTGTTTGAGCTTTTCCAACGGAGTTGCGTTTTCTGTATCGATGTAAACAACGAGACCACCCATCGCTTGGGTAACAGCTGCGGCATGATAAGCAAGATGTGATTTTCCAATCGATGGTTGTCCAGCAATCTCAATGATACGACCTTCAGGATATCCTCCATTCGGAGCATTTCTGATTGAATAGTCAATCTGCAAGCTTCCGGTAGAGATCCAACGCTTTACAAGCGTGGGAGCTTCATCAGTTGCAAGGTTGTATGCAACACGAAGTCCAAATTCTCTGTTGATATCTTTAATGAGGGTCGATGTTAGTTCATCGACTTCGTTTTTCTTGCTCTTTTGTTCTTTTGTAACTTGTTCTTTCTTTGCCATGATGTCCTTATCGAAGTTGTACGTCTAGTATCGTAC
>VFSW01000173.1_pt1 | contig 87164 bp, 76 predicted proteins | sample 5358111 | NCBI WGS metagenome assembly VFSW01 (sample SAMN11554181, study PRJNA540505) | mine drainage metagenome | isolation source: sediment from site ElyBrook_90M | place: USA: Ely Copper Mine, Vershire, VT | collected 2017
GACCTGCAACGTGCCAACCGGCGGGCATCCTGAAGCCTTTACGACACGGACCTCAGCTAAGTGAGGTCCGGACGCCGGCGGCATCCCCACCGTGCGTTAAAACTCGCGGCCACTGGCAGCGGCGCGCGAAACGAGACGATGGGGCCAGATTCGCAGCATTCACAAGAACAGCGTAGCAGGCCGGAATGAGACGATGGAGACGATTGAGACAAATGAGACGATTTATTTTTGGGCAGGGCGGCATCCTATAGCCCATGGTGTAAACCATGGGACAGCCGGGCGCAAAATGATCTTCATTCAGCCCCGTCAGGGGCGGCATCCATGGTGCGTTTGCGGAAATCAGGTTGGGAGATGCCGCCCCTGCCGGGGCTGGCGGGAATCTTATTTTGGCTGGCCATCCCAGCGCTACCGCGCTGGGCTAAATTATGCCGCCCCTGCCGGGGCTTTGAACCGCGGAACCCGAAACACAGCGCCTGCCGGGTTATTCCGTGCGCAGGGCCTGCATGGGATCAAGCCGGGAGGCGCGCGTGGCAGGCACCCACACAGCGACGAGGGCCACGGCGAAGAGGAGGAGCGGCGCAGCAATGAACGCTGCCGGATCCCAGGACTTGACGCCGAAAAGGAAGCTGGCGATAAGCCGGGTCAGACCAAGCGCCGCCAGAAGACCGACGGCAATACCCACGATGGCCAGCTTCATGCCATGCCACATTACGAGCTTGCGGATGTCGGACCGATCGGCGCCGAGGGCCATGCGTATGCCCATCTCCTGGGTACGCTGCTGGACGGAGTAAGCCATGAGGGCGTAAATGCCGATGGAAGCCAGAACCAGCGCGACCGCGCCTAAGATGGTGAGCAGCAGCATATCGAAGCTCTCGCGGGCCGTGGAGCGCCCCATGACATCGTCCATGGTGCGGACATGCGCCACCGGATACCCTCCGCTGGCAAGGCGCAGTTGCTCCGTGACGGCGGCAATGGCCGGATGGGGGTCGCCGCGGGTGCGCACCACCCAAAGCATCGGCTGAATGTCGGAGTAGGCGGCGGCGTAGCCGTCCGTGACCTGCGCCACCGGAACGATCATCATCGGATCGGGAGGGTGGCCGAGGCCGGCATTGTGGGAGTCGGCGACCACGCCAATAATCGTCGGTGAAGACTCATTTAATGCCGGTCCGAAGCCCTTGCTGATTTCGATCTGCTGGCCCACGGGATCTTCCCTGGGCCAGTATCGCCTGGCCAGGGCCTGATTGACGAGCGCCACGCTGCGCGAGGCGGCGGTATCGTTTTCGTTGAAGTCGCGCCCGCGCAGAATGGGAATTTTGAACACGCTCAGGTAACCCGGCGAAATACTCATCCACCGGCTCACATACTGGTGGTTTTTGACGAGCGGCCGCCCCACGATTTGGAAGGGCAGACCGTCATCCACCTGGATGGGCAGCCAGTAGGCGCAGGCCGAGGAGACCACTCCGGGGATGGCATTCAGCCGCTCACGGCCAATCCGCGAAAGCCGGGCCACGCCCGCCGTGGTTTGGAAACGGTCGCCGGTGAGCGACATTTCCAAAGTGAGTATGTTATGGGAGTCAAAGCCCGGACTGACCCCACGCAGGGCAATGAAGGTGCGGATGAGCAGCGCCGCGCCCACCAGCAGCACCAGCGCCAGCGAAACCTCGCTGATGGCCAGCAGCGAGCGGATTCTGCCCTGACGGAATCCAGTGCCGGAGCGGTTGCCGCTCTCCTTCAGCGCCGAGCTCAGCTCAGTGCGCGAGACGGTGAGCGCAGGAAAAAGCCCGAAGAGAATCCCGGTGGCCAGCGAGACCGCCAGCGTGAAGCTGAGCACGCGCCAGTCGATGCCAATGGCGGAGCCGCTTTCGCCAATGCGCGGAAGGCCGGAGGGACTGGCGGCCAGCAGAGCGCGCACGCCAACAAATCCAAGCGTAAGGCCAACAACGCCGCCGGCCACGGAGAGCAGAACGCTTTCCGTCAGCAACTGGCGGACGATGCGCTTGCGGCTGGCGCCGAGAGCGGAGCGCACGGCAAACTCCTGCTGGCGTGTCGTGGCGCGCACCAGCAGCAGATTGGCGACATTGGCGCAGGCGATCAGCAGCACCAGGCTGACGGCTCCCAACAGCACCACCAGCGACCGGCTTGCGTCGCCGATGACGTTGTCGCGCAGCGGCTGAACCGCAAATTGGGGGGAATTTTCCAGTTGGAGGGTGCGGCGGAACTCGACGGCCGCGAGCTTCATTTGCGCGTTGGCCTGCGCCAGCGTAACGCCGGGCTTGAGCAGTCCGGCGACCTCAAAGAAGTGGTTCATGTTGGTGCTGGCGGGTTCAAACTGAAACGGGAGCCAGACATCCGCGGCGGGGTCGGAGTGAAACTGCTTCCCAATCACGCCTACGATGGTGTAAGGCTCATTGCCCAGCGAGAGCGCCTTGCCGATTACGGCCGGATCGCCGCCGAACTTTCGTTGCCACAGGCCGTAGCTCAACACCACCACTTTGCCGCCGTTGGGAGAGTCCTCCTGCGGCGTAAAGGTGCGTCCCAGAATCACCGGAGCGCCGAAGAGACGGAAGTAAGCCTCCGTGACGTGAATACCACGGATCTGCACGGGCCGGTCGCCAGTGAGACTGAGGCCAGGGCCTGCAACGTCGTAACCGGCAACCATCTTGAATACGCTGGTCTGCTGCTGGTAGATCTGAAACTCAGGAACGCTGGCAAGGTTGGAGGCAACGATATTGCTGCCGCCGGCCGAACGGAGCAGAAACACGATAATGCGATTGGCGTCAGGATAGGTGAGCGGCTTGAGCACAACCGCGTTGACTACGGTGAAGACGGCCGTGTTGGCTCCGATACCCAGCGCCAGGGCGGCAACCGCGGCGATGGCAAAGCCCGGGTTCTTGTAGAACCTGTAGAGTGCGTGTTTAACGTCATTCCAGAGACCTTCCATCCATAGGCTCCATTTGGCAAGTGCTGCGAGTGTTGCCCGCAACCTCGGCGATATTATACCGGGCCCGTCAAGCCATTTAACAAGCTGCGGGGAATCTCGACCACCCTGTCATTCCGAGGAGCCGAAGGCGACGAGGAATCTCGTAAGTTATTTATTTGCAGAGCGAGATTGCTTGCGGAGTTTATCCTGAGCGGCCAAAAACAGATCCTTCGCTTTGCTCAGGATGACAGCCTGAAAGGTTTTTCCGTGGCCTGCGGCTCCTCAGGATGACAGCCTGAAAGGTTTTTCAGCAGCCTCCAGGGCCGCGGCACGCGCCGCAATTCCGAAGGTTATCCACCCTTACGGCCAAGTGGATTATAATGAGGATTGCACAAATCAGGTGGCGTGATAGCCGTTTCGGATGCGGATAGATGGAGAAGACCCGCCTGCGTCGCACTTTTTGCGAGTGTGGCGTGCGGAAAGCGGGGATTCCATTTGCCCCTGACCCGGGCGAGGTTGCCGCTGGCCCGAAGCGCGAAGGGCGGCACTCTTCCACATTCCGAACGCGCGCCATGCGAGCCACCCCAATCCTGTGCAAGCGAAAGGAGAAATCGATGTCATCTTCACCCAAGACCCAAGGAGGCTTCATGCCATTCTCTGTTCCCCCGCTCCCTTACGCACCGGACGCTTTGGAGCCCACCATCGACAAAATGACCATGGAAATACACCATGGAAAACACCATGGCGCTTACGTAACCAACCTTAACAAGGCCGTGGAGTCGGTTCCGGCGCTTGCCAACAAGACCCTTGAAGAGCTGCTGGCGAATAACTGCCAGATTGTTCCGGAAAACATTCGGACCGCGGTCCGGAACAATGGCGGCGGACACGCCAACCATTCCATGTTCTGGCAGATCATGGCTCCGAAGGCGGGCGGCGTTCCGCACGGCAACGTGGCGGCGGCCATAACCAAGGCGTTTGGCAGTTTTGACCAGTTCAAGGAGAAATTCAACAACGCCGCCGCAACCCGCTTTGGTTCCGGATGGGCCTGGCTGGTTAAGAACCCGGGCGGCAATCTGGAAGTGATATCAACCGCGAATCAGGATAGCCCGATCATGGAGGGTAAATACCCCGTGATGGGTCTGGACGTTTGGGAGCACGCTTACTACCTGAAGTATCAGAATCGCCGGCCTGAGTACATTGCGGCCTGGTGGAATGTGGTGAACTGGGCCGAGATTGAAAGCCGCTTTAACAGCGGTAAATAACACCGGCGTTTAACGCTTTTAAAGGCGCTTTGTGAGGCAGCGCGCTTCGCAAGGCGCCTTTTATTTCCGGCGCGAAATTGCGCCGGCCGCCGGCTTATTCAGGTTTGTTTGAGAGCAGATCGAGAACGGACTTATCCAGCACCAGCGTGCGCGTGGGGAACGGCATTTCAATGCCGGCGCGGTTGCAATGGTCAAGAATGCGGGCGCGCAGCTCGCTCTGCACGGCGTACTGGTCCGCGTAGCGCCTGATCTGCACGTTCAGTGAAAAATCCAGCGACGAAGCGCCAAACCCCGGGATAAACCTCACGCTGGGCGCGGGCTGCTGCAGCAGGCCCGGCACGCCGTCGCGCACGGCCTCCTCTACCACCTCCAACAACACGGATTCAAGGTGCTTGGGATCGGTGCTGTAAGACACGCTCACCGAAATTGTGAGCGCCATGCGCTCCTCCGGCAGCGAATAGTTGGTGATGGTCGCCTTGGCCAGGCTGGAGTTGGGAACAAACACCACGTTATTGGCCAGGCTGCGGATTGAAGTGGCCCGCCAGCCGATCTGCACCACGGTGCCTTCGTGCCCGGAATCCAGCTTGACGTAGTCGCCGGCATTGATGGGACGATCGGCCATGATGTAAAGGCCCGCGAACAGATTGCTGAGGGTTTCCTGCAGCGCCAGCGCGATCGCCACGCTGCCCACGCCCAGGGTTGTCCAGACCGCCGTCAGGTGAATACCCAGGTTTTCAAGAACGATGATGGTGGCCAGAATAACGAACAGCACCCGGATCACAAAAACCGCGGGCTGCGTTACCCTGATCAGGGTCGGGTCCCGCTGCCCCACCAGATGCAGCACCAGAATCAGGCTTTTGGCCAGGAAGTAGAAAATGGTGATGACCACCAGAGCGAAAATCACTTCGCTCAGCAGGCGCTCCAGGCGCGGCGGCGGCGTCAGCACTTCCATGCCGGTGTAAAGTGTGGTCAGCACCAGCAGCGGCAGGGTCACCGATTCCAGCAGGCTGAAAATCAGCACGCTGGCGCTGCCGCCCGTCCGGTACCTGAAACGCCTGAAGAAATGGTTCAGAATAAGACCCAGCACAATGGCGGTACCCAGCGACAGCAGCATGATCAGGGTAAAGACCATGCGATGGGCTGCATGCCGGGTAACCGCCGGCAGAAACGGCGCGGTGTAATTTGCAGCAATGGCAAATGGCATGAGTTTCAGAATAGCCTGCCAGCGCAATCCGGCGCAACGGCAGCCACAAGAGATTCCGGCTTTGCGCCAAATGCTGTATTAGCAGGATGATGACGGTAATTTCAACACAGAACCAACCGGGAGCCGTGACGCATCTAATTTTAGTGAGAAGGGTTACGCCTCAGCGCGCAAGAACGGCAGGGAATGGATGGGATAGCGTGTTACAATGGCGCGCGTTTGCGTGCGTTGAGTGCTCTTGAAGCGCAAGACCCGATGATGGCTGACGAGGTCAAAGATCATGCCGAGTAAAACCAAGAAGACACCTGAATTTAATGAACTGCCGGTATTGCCCGTGCGCGATACCGTGCTGTTCCCGAATGCGATTCTGCCGCTTACCGTGGGCCGCGAAAGCTCCCTGAAGCTGATCAGCGACCTGAAGGAAGAGGAGCGCTTTATCGCTGTGGTGGCGCAGCGCGACCCCCGCGTCGACAATCCCCAGCCTGTTGAGCTTTATCAGATCGGCACGGCGGCGTTCATCCACAAGATCATCAAGCTGCCCAGCCAAAGTCTGTTCATTTTTGTGGAGGGCTTGCAGCGCATCGCCCTGCAGGAGATGATCTCAACGGAGCCTTACCTGCGGGCGCGGGTGAAGCCGCTCGAAGACATTCTGCTAACCAAGGATCAGCCGGGCTTTGACGCCTTGGTGCGCAGCGTGACCTCCCTGTTCCAGCAGGTGGTTCAACTTTCACCCACGCTTTCCGACGACCTGCAAACTGTGGTGATGAATATCGACGAGCCTTCACGGCTTGCCGACTTTATTGCCCACAATCTTCCCTCAATTTCCAACACTGAGAAACAGGAATTGCTGGAAAGCCTGGATTTGACGCAGCGGCTGGAGAGGCTGAACCGCCAGTTGGCGCGGGAGCTGGAAGTGCAGCAGTTGCGCTCCAAAATCCAGTCCGACGTGCAGGACCAAGTGACGGCGAGCCAGCGCGAATACTATCTGCGCGAGCAGATGAAGGCCATTCAGAAGGAACTGGGCGAGGCCGATGAGCAGCGCGAAATTGAAGAGCTGCGCGCCAAGATTGAGGCCGCCGGAATGAGCGAAGAGGCGCGCAAGGAGGCTCTGCGCGAGCTGAGCCGCCTGGCCAAAATGTCGCCCGCCGCGGCAGACTATCACGTGACCCGCACCTACCTGGATTGGCTTGTGGCGCTGCCCTGGAACAAGCTGACCGACGTTAAGGTGGACGTGCAGAAGGCCAAGAAGGTGCTCGACACCGACCACTATGATCTGGAAAAGGTGAAGGAGCGCATCCTGGATTACCTGGCGGTGCTGCAGCTTAAACCGGATTTGAAGGGTCCCATTCTGTGCTTTGTCGGTCCGCCCGGAGTGGGCAAAACTTCGCTGGCCAAATCCATTGCCCGCTCGCTGGACCGCAAGTTTGTGCGCATGTCGCTGGGGGGCATCCACGACGAGGCGGAAATCCGCGGCCATCGCCGTACCTACATCGGCGCGCTGCCCGGCCAGGTGATACAGGGAATCCGCCGTGCGGAAACCCGTGACGCGGTGTTTGTACTGGATGAGGTAGATAAGATCGGGCGCGACTTCCGCGGCGATCCCTCTTCAGCGCTGCTTGAGGTTCTGGATCCGGAGCAGAATTCGCACTTCCGCGACAACTATCTGGACGTGCAGTTTGACCTTTCCAAAGTGCTGTTTATCTGCACCGCCAATGTGCTGGATACGATTCCTCCGCCGCTGATTGACCGCATGGAAACCCTGGAATTGCAGGGCTACAGCGAAGAGGAGAAAATAGAAATCGCCCTGCGCCACCTGATTCGTAAACAGGTGGAGGAAAACGGCCTGCAGTACCCTGAACAGATCGAATTCACGCGCGACGCGCTGGCGCACATGATCCGCCACTACACGCGCGAAGCCGGAGTGCGCAACCTGGAACGCGAAATCGCCACGGTTTGCCGCAAGCAGGCGCGCCGCCTTGCCGAAGGCTCGACGGAAAAACTGGTGGTGGATCCGGGCAACGTGGAGCAGTTCCTGGGAGTGCCGCGCTTCCGTTTGGATTCCGAGCTGGTGGAGCGCACGCGCATGCCGGGCGTGGCCGTGGGGCTGGCGTGGACGCCCACCGGCGGCGACGTGCTGTTTGTTGAAGCCTATGTGATGAAGGGTGGCAAGAACTTTACCATGACCGGCCACGTGGGCCAGGTGATGCAGGAATCCATGCAGGCGGCGCTGGCCTGGGTGCGCGGCCACGCCACCGATTTCGGAATTGACCCTGACTTTTTCCAGAATAACGACATCCACATTCACGTGCCCGCCGGCGCCATTCCCAAAGATGGCCCCTCGGCAGGGGTCACCATGGCCTCCGTGCTGGTCTCCGCGCTGACGCGCCGGCCGGTGCGCACGCGCCTCGCCATGACGGGCGAGATCACGCTGAGCGGCCAGGTGCTGCCCGTGGGCGGCATTAAGGAAAAGGTGCTGGCCGCCAAACGCGCCGGAGTTAAGGAAGTGATTCTGCCCGCGGATAACGAAGCCAACGCTCACGAGGACCTGAACAAGAACATGCTCTCCGGATTGACCCTGCACTTTGTAAAGACCGTGCAGGAAGTGCTGGACCTGGCGCTGGAAAAGCCCGTGAAATCGTCCAGCGTCAGCGCGGCCGAAGAGGTGCTGGCACAGCCCGCGGCCGTCGTCTCCAATTGAACAGCCCGGCGGCGGGGCCAGGCATCCGGTAAAACCAACCCGCCGCCCCCCAATTCACAGCCCTTTGCTCTGCCGGAACTTTCTTACCACCTCCGCCGGGTCCAGGTGGGTTCCATCCACCGCATAATTCATCCTGCGCATCTCATCGTCGCTGATCCTGCCCGCCAGCAGGTTCAGCACGCTCATCAGCTCCGGGTGTGCCGCCACTGCCTTCGCGCTCACAATGGGCACGGCCTGATAAGGCGGAAAGTAGCCGCGGTCATCCGCCAGCACGGTCAGGTGCAGAGCGTCGATCTGGCCGTCGGTGGAATTGCCCGCCACCAGGTCCACTTCGTGCGATTGCAGGGCGCGGTAAAGCAGCCCCAGCTCCATAATGCGCGGCGCGGCGCCAAACTTAATGCCGTACGCCTTTACAAACCCCGCGTAGCCATCCGGCCGCTCCATAAACTCGTAGCCAAAGCCGGGGCGCCATCGCGCGGCATATGGAACCGCCTGCGAGATGTTGCTTAGGCGCAGCCGCGCCGCGTCATCGCCGCGAATCACCATGGCAAAGCTGTTGTTAAAGCCGAATGGCGGCCCCACCGCAAGGCCAAATCGCCGCGCGTAATCCTGCTTCACCCTGCGGTAAACGAGCGCCGCGCCGCCCTCGGGTTTCCGCTTCAGAATAGCCGCCATCGCCGTGCCGGTGTATTCAGGATAAATGTCAATGCGGCCGGCCAGAATCGCCTGATGGCAGATGAAGCTGCCGGCCAGATAAAAGCGCCGCTCAACCGCAAGCCCGGTCTTGGCCTCAATCTCCTGCGCCAGCAGTTCGGCCAGCACCACCTGCTCGGTAAAATTCTTGCAACCCACCACAATCAGGCGCCGTCGCGGCGGGCCGCAGGCGGCAGCGGCCAGCACGCATATAAGCGCCAATGCCATCGCGCGGCGCATTCACGCCCCCACCGGCCGCAGCATTTTTTCAAACAGCCCCAGCCCCAGGTCCGCGCCCAGCGCCAGCAGCGCGGCGGGGATGGCGCCGGCAAGAATCAGTTGATTGTTCACCATGGCGAGCCCGCGGAAAATGTATTCCCCCAGCCCGCCCGCGCCAATGGCGGCGGCAATCGTGGCCACGCCAACCGTTATCACCGTGGCCACGCGGATGCCGGAAATAATTACGCTCGCCGCCAGCGGCAGTTGCACCTTCCACAGCAGTTGCGCATCGGTCATGCCCATGCCGCGTCCTGCTTCCACCACGGCCGCGTCCACGCCATTGATGCCGGTAAAGGTTGCGCGCAGCACCGGCAGCAGCGCGTAAAGCGTGAGCGCCAGAATGGCCAGCCTGCCCGCGCGCTCGCCCACCCACGGCACCGGCATCAGCAGGCCAAACAAAGCCAGGCTGGGCACGGTCTGCAGAATGTTGGCGCCACCCATCACCCAGCCCTCCCAGCGCGGCCGGCGCGTCAGCAGAATGCCCACCGGCACCCCGGCCAGCGTGGCCAGCAGCATCGAGGCGCCCACCAGTTCCAGATGCTCCACGGTCAGCTCCGCCACCTCGGCGTGGTGCGCCATCAGGAATTGCAGCAGGCTCATGATTGTGCTCCGGCGGGCTCTGTCGCGGCGCTGAAGGCGGCGCAGTATTCGCGCGCCAGCGCATGGTTGGATTGCAGAAACTCCGGCGGCGAAAAAACGCCCTCCACGCGTCCCGCCTCAAACAGCGCAATGCGGTTGCCCAGCAGCAGCGCCTCGCGCAGATCGTGGGTAACAAACACCACGGTCTTGCGCAATCGCCGCGCCAGGCCTTTAAATTCAAGCTGCAGGGCGCGGCGCGTAATCGGATCGAGCGCGCCAAACGGCTCATCCATCAGCAGAATGGGCGGGTCCGCCGCCAGCGCCCGCGCCACTCCAACGCGCTGCCGCTGGCCGCCCGAAAGCTGGCGCGGATAGCGCCCCGCCATCCGCGCCTCCAATCCAACCAGCTCCAGCAGCTCTTCCACGCGCTGCCGGATGCGCGCCGCCGGCCAGCCTTCAAGCCGCGGTACCACGCCGATATTTTCCGCCACGCTGTAGTGCGGAAAAAGCCCAACCTCCTGGATCACGTATCCAATGCGCCGCCGCAGTTGAATCGGGTCCCACTGCAGCGTGGTGCGCTGCTCCACGCGCACCTGCCCGGCCGTGGGTTCCAGCAGGCGGTTCACCAGCTTCAGCGTGGTGGTTTTGCCGGAGCCGCTGCGGCCCAGCAGCACCAGCGTTTCGCCCTCGCCCGCGCTCAGATTCACCTGACTCACCAGGCTGCGTCCATCGGGCAGCGCATAGCCGGCATCCTCAAATTGAATCGCAGCGGGGTTCACCGGCGATGGCGCTGTCGCTTCGCCGTTCATGGCGCGCCGCTCCCCCTGCCGCCAGCCACCGCGGCGCGCGCCAGGAACATTTCAAAGCGCCCGTCGCCGCTGCGGTAATCCGCGGCCACCGCCAGGCCCGCCCGCGCCAGCATGGACGCCACCGCCCCCGCGGCGTACTTGCAGGAGGCGTTCATATGCACAATTTCTCCCGCTCCAAGATGCAGCCGTGCGCCGGCCAGCGCAATTTCAATCTGCCGTGCCGCCTTAAAATGCTTGGTCACCAGCCACACGCCCTGCGCAGTGGCAGCGGGCGCTGTGGCAAAAATCAGCTCGCCGTCGCGGCCTGCTTCCAACCCCACCGCGGCCAGGGGCGCAAAGGCAAAACGCCGGTTGATGGGATTGTCGTATCCCGCCAGGGTCATCTGCGCGTCAAACAGCTCGCCATCCACCAGCAGCCAGTCTTCGCCGCGCATCACGGCCCGTAACATGGCCAAAAACTGCGCCGGATCCCCCACGCCCAGCGAATTGCCCAGTACCATGTAAATGCGCCGCTCGCTCGCAGTTACCGCCAGAGCGCCGGCAGTGGCGCGCGCATTCACGTCCGCCTTAATGCCGCGCGCTTCAAAGCCGGCGGCCGCGGCGCGCTCCAGCGCCAGCTCCAGCAGCGCCTGGCTTGCATCCAGCGGCCGGTAGAGCGGCTCGCTGCCCGCCACTCGGAGCGCGTTCAGCATCACCAGATCCTTGTCGCCCTGCCCGGCGCCCAGGCTTACCACCTCCAGCGGGCCTCGCCCCAGCTTCTGCACAATATCAGCGGCGCAGGCGTTGATCAGTTGCAGCGAGCGCGAAAAATTGCGGTAGGCACTGTTCCCGTCGCACAGGTCCAGCCACGCGCGCACGGAAAGCGGCATCCAGTAGAAGAACTTTTCGGGCAGGTGGCGATCCTCAATGGCGCTCAGGAATTGCCGGGTAAGGTCGGCTTCGGTCAGAAGAACGTCGCAATGGAGCATGAGATTTGTGTGCCATCCGCGCGCCGCATAGCGAGGGGTTACCGGTGGCGTCGCAAGCTGCAACGGGCCGCCGCCGCGCGTTATTCGCCCGCCCCGGCGGGCATGGCGCTTCCCGTGTGCGCGGAGGAAAACTGTTCGCGGGCAATCACGGCGCCCAGTTCCGTCAGGCGCTGCACGGCTTTTTGCGCGGAGGCCGGGTCAAGCCCAACGCTGGCGGCGAGCGCCGCTGGATCGCGCCTGCCATCCAGCCCCAGCAGCAGGTTCTTCAGCGCGTCGGGGCAGCGCAGCACCGTAACCTCGCCCGTGCCCGACCGTGCAAACAGCAGCCGCACGGGTTTGGCGGCGGGCATCGGAATCGCCGTAAACGGCCGCAGCAGGTCAGGCAGAATGGCGGGCAAATCCCAGCTCAGTTCCAACAGCCGCGCCGCGGGCGCCAGCGCCGGATAAGCGGCGGGCTGCGGCCGGGCGGCCTGCGCGTCGCTCAGAAAGAACGTGCTCTGATAGCGCGTCAGGTCGTCCCAGTAAGGCGCCAGGTTGCGCGCCGCCTCCGCCCCGTCGCCTGCCAGATACGTTTCAATCAGCTCCAGCACGCGCGCGGCGCTGGCGGCATCGCCCAGAATCAACTGCGGGGCCATGGCGCGGAACGCTTCACTCTTTAAAACCGATTCCGCCTGCAGCCCGGTGCGCCCGGCCAGCGCCCGCGCATATTTAAAGTAGTGCACCACGCGTTCGCGGTAATAGTGGCGGCACAGGAAGCGCGCAAAGCGCTCGAGCCCGGCCATATCAATCTGCCGCACCACGGCCCGCGTTGCTTCAGGCAGTTCCATATCGCCGCTCCAGGCCTGGGCGCGGAACGGCCCATCAGCCAGCAGCCGCAGCATCACGTCCTGGGCGTCGCGGGAATTCATTGCAGGCGCAGCCTCCGGCGGGTGCGCTCCACGGTGCGCGGAATTGCGCCAGGCGGCAGAATAGTGGAAAATGCATCAAACGTAATGGCGTGCACGCGCGGCGTGCGCTCAAACGTCCAGGCCAGCAGCTCCAGCATCTCCTCGCCGGGCTCAACCGGAGCAATCCACGGCCCTTCCAGTTCTCCGTAATCGCTCACCCCGGCCAGGTGCAGCTCCGTCACCATGTCCAGCGGCAAGGACTGCAAGTATTCTTTCACCTCGCGCCCCCGGTAATGCGCCTGCAGCCAGGCGTGCGCAATATCCAGCAAAAACGTGGCTCCGGTGGCCTCAAAGTATTCGCGCAAAAACTCCCCTTCGTCCAGCGCGTCCAGCCCGGTGTGAAAGTAGCGCGGAATCTGCTCCACCACCAGCGGCAGGTCAAGGGCGCGCCGCAGCTCCAGGGTGTTGGCGATGTATCGCTCCAGCATTTCGCGCGTGTAGAGCGGCGGAAAGACGTAATCCACGTTATGGCGCCCATCCTGCGTCACCACGCACTGGCAGTGCTCGGCGATCCACGGCGAGCGGTAAAGCTGCGCCAGGCTGCGCGCCCGTTCAATGGCGGCGGCGGGTACCGGGTCCGCCAGTTGGCCAATGTAGTCGTGCAGCAACAGCACAAATTTGCCGCGCACCTGCTCAAACCACGGATCGTCTTTCGCAGGCGGGTCCGCCATGGCCAGATGGTCAATCAGGCCGGCGCAGGCCAGCGTCTCTTCCGCCAGATGAGGATTGTAGAATGCGCCTACGGCGATTTTTTCAGCCACGATTTTCGCTTTCCAGAATTGCTGCCAGCATTTTCCGCGAGGCACGGCCGGATGGGTTTGCAGGGGAGGTGGCGCTCACCGCCAAGGTAAGGAGATCAGCTTCCTCCCCTGCGACGAGCAGATCACAGCTCGACGAGCCGGGTCTACTCTAGTGTCAGGTCGGAACCAAACCTTCGCGATCGACCTCTAACAACTCAATGATCACTTTCTCTTCTTCCATAAGGTTTTTACTCCTTTCTGGCAGATTTATTTTGCACAGAAGCCACGCGCCCGCACATCCGTAGCGGGTCCAGCCAGCGGATGGGCCGCGCACAGGCCCGGCATGCCGCGCCTGCGCCCGAACGGGCACATTGTCTCCTATAAGCCCCTTATACAACCCCCTCCACTCACTTGCAAGCTGAATCTGCAACGCGGGCAAGGTGCAGGGCCGTTGCCACCGCTGGCGTCTGCGCCGCGTGCGGCGTATCAGCAGGCGGATGCTCGCCTGGCGTATACTCATCCAGTGCCATGACCGCTGTCCGCAGGGCGCGGCGCATGCCAGGCTCAGGGAGGCGCAATGAAAGCTCTGGTTTACACAGCTAACCGAAAACTGGAATGGCTGGACTGGCCCGATCCGCAACCTGAAGCCGGCGAAGCGCTGGTGCGCGTGGAGGCGTGCGGCGTGTGCGGCTCCGACGTGCACGGCTGGCAGGGCAAAAGCCGCGGCCGCGTGCCCCCTCTGGTGCTGGGACACGAAATGGCAGGACGGGTAGCCGGTGCCGCCGCAGGTCAATCCTCTGCCGCCACACCTGGCCCGCGCGTGGCCGTTTATCCCGTTATCGGCTGCGGCAATTGCCGTTATTGCCTGGCGGGACGCGAAGCTTTGTGCCGTCGCCGCCGCTTGCTTGGCTTGCACGTGGCCGGCGGGCTGGCCGAATACCTGAAGGCTCCCGAGCAGAATCTGTTCCTCCTGCCCGAAAGCGTCAGCGTAGCCGGCGGCGCTCTGGTTGAGCCGCTGGCCAACGCTCTGCACTTTGTGCGCAGCGCCTGCGCCACGCCCGGCCCCGCCCTCATCATGGGCGCCGGAGCTATTGGCCTTCTCATGCTCATCGCCGCCCGCCGCGAACACCTGCCCGCCAAGGCCGAGCCCGCTTTCCCGCGCCTCGCCGTGGCGGAAGTGAATCCACACCGCGCTGCCATGGCGCGGGCCCTGGGCGCCGATTTGGTGGTAGACCCGCGCAGCCCTGACGCCGTCGCGGAGTTGCAGCAGTTTTTTGGCGAAGACGGCTGCCGCGTCGCCTTTGACGCCGCTGGATTCACCGCCTCCCGCCATCTCGCCCTGAAGGTTGTCGCCTCAGGCGGCATGGCGGTGCTGGCCGGCATGGGCGATGAGGAAACGCCCTTCGATTGCGTTGAGGTGATTCGCCGCGAAATCCGCCTGACCGGCGTCTATGGCTACAGCCGCGCCGAGTTTCAGCAGGCTATCGACTGGCTGGCCGCGGGTAAAGTACCCTATCAGGATTGGGTGACCGAGGCCAGCCTCCAGAACGGTCAACGCATCTTTGAACAGCTCGCCGCCCCCGGTTGCCAACTGATCAAGGCTGTCTTCAAGACTTAGATTGCCGTCGTATTCTGCGTCTGGTTCGGGTAGGCACGGCATGCTTTCTATGCCGTGGACTTTTTCTTCGTATACACCCCCTCGGCACACAAACCGTGCCGCCGCTACCAGCAGGGTTCATCTTCAATCCGACAACCCACAGTCAATCACAAATCGATTGATCGTGGATACCAGCCTGCTTGACGCCAGACGGCCTCAACCAGCAATATAAGGTCAGAGAGATTCACGGGCCTGTAGCTCAGCTGGGAGAGCACCTGGTTTGCAACCAGGGGGTCAGGGGTTCGAGCCCCCTCAGGTCCACCAGATAACACTCCGGTTTCCACCCGCCCGACCAACGTTTTGAATTTCGAATCCAGGATCCGCAATTCCAGCAGTCCACCCATCGCCAAATTTCGAATCGGGAGCCGTAAGTCTGCGATTGCGGCGCTGCCCTTCAATCCCTTATACCTGCAAAGGCCGGCCTTCGGAAGGGCGAAGTGCGGGCATGGCCGCTTCTCTCCAAACCGTCCCAATCGCCCACCCTGTCCGCGTGACCCCTCTCAACGATATTCTGCTATCTTCCCCTTGACTGTTGACAAAAGAAGCGCTAGAATCACGTTGTCAATCGTTGAGAGGAGAAAGAATGGGCAAACCAACCGACCTGGTGCAAGGCACCCTGGATCTGCTGATCCTTAAGACCCTGGCGCTGGAGCCAATGCACGGCTGGGGCATTGCGCAGCGTATCCGGCAGGTATCGAAGGAAGTGCTGCAGGTAAATCAAGGGGCGTTGTACCCCGCCCTGCACCGGCTGGAGCAAAGCGGCTGGATCAGGGCGAAGTGGGGCGAATCGGAAAACAACCGCCGGGCAAAGTTCTATTTGCTGACCGCCGCGGGCCGCAAGTATATGGAGCGGGAAGAGGCTAACTGGAAGCGGCTCTCCGGCGCCATCGGGCTGGTTTTGGAAATGTCGTAGCCCTTGGGTAGCGAGGACCTCCGCCCTTGAGGTCCGCGGTTTGTGGGTGCATTCCGAAGGAAAAACCGCAGACCTGCCTAACGCTCCGGTGAGCACTGCACAGTGGTTGAGAGTTGAAGGCTAAGATCATGCGCTGGAAATACAAGCTGCCCCTTCGTCTGCGCTCCCTTTTTCGCAGGAGCCGAGTCGAGCGGGAACTAAGCGACGAACTCCGCTTCCATTTGGACAAGCTGGTGGAGGAGAACACCGCCAAAGGGATGACCGCGGAGGCAGCGCACTGCGCCGCGCTGCGCGAGTTGGGCGGGGTCGAGCAGATCAAAGAGGAGTGCCGGGATATGCGCCGCGTGAACTTTATTGAGACGTTCCTACAGGACCTTCGTTATGGCGTGCGCCAATTGCGCCGCAATCCCGGTTTTACCGCCGTGGCGGTGATTACGCTGGCGCTGGGGATCGGCGCAACAACAGCCATCTTCAGCGTGGTGTATGGGGTTTTGCTTCGCCCGCTGCCTTATCCTCACCCGGACCAAATTGTACGCATCTCAGAGGTAGCGCGCGACGGGCATCACATGAATTTTACCGACCCGAATTTCCACGATCTGCGCGCCATGAACCAGACGTTGGCCGCGATGGCCAAAGTGTCCAGCGACGAAGTGACCGTCTCAGGCGGCAGCGGGCCGGCGCGCGTGAGCGTGGCCGCAGTTTCAGCGGATTTTTTGCGCGTGATGGGCGTGGCGCCCATGCTTGGCCGCGGTTTCGTTCCTGATGAGTTGCACGAGGGAGGAACGCCGGCGGCGCTCGCAAGCTACGGATACTGGAAGCAAAACCTGGGCGGCTCGACCGATCTCTCAACCATCAAGCTGAAAGCGGAGGATCATGTGTTTTCCGTGGTTGGCGTCATGCCGCCGGGCTTCAACTTTCCCGGGCACACGCAACTGTGGTTGGCGGCGGAATTTTTCGGCAATCAAAGCCCCAGCCGCACGTCGCACAACTGGGGGCTGGTGGTGGGGCGGCTGCGCCGCGGCGCATCACTGGCACAGGCGCGCGCCAACCTTTCCACCCTGGCCCATGAGCTCTACCAGCAGTACAAGCCCAACATCGATATGACCGATGTGAGCGTGTCGCCGCTGCGCCAGGCGCTGACCGCCAGGGTGCGCCCGGCTCTGCAGGTTCTGCTGGCCGCGGTCGGATTTCTGCTTCTTGTCGGGTGCGCCAACGTCGCCAACCTGCTGCTGGCGCGAGCTGCTACGCGGGAGCGCGAGTTGGCCATTCGCGCCGCGCTGGGCGCCGGGCGTTTCCGATTGATCCGGCAGTTCATGACGGAGACATCGTTGCTTTCGCTGGCCGGCGGGACGATAGCCGTGTTGCTGGCAATTTGGGGCGTGGACGCTTTGCTGGCCCTGGCGCCGCACAATTTTCCCCGGCTTGATGAGGTTTCCGTAAACCTGCCGGTGCTGCTGTTCGCTTTGGGCATTTCGGTGCTGGTGGCGATGGGCTTGGGCATGGTGACAGCGATGCGGGCCACCGCGGTGGACCCGCAGGGGGCGCTTGCCGAGGGCGGCCGCGGGTTTGCCGGCTCGCTGGCCTCGCGCCGATTGGCCCGCCTGCTGATCGGCAGCCAGGTAGCCGTCACGCTGGTGCTGCTGGCCGGCGCCGGGTTGCTTGGCCGCAGCTTGCTGCGCGTGCTTTCCGTCGATCCTGGCTTTCGCACCACAAATGTCGTCACCATGGAGCTCGAGGTGCCGGCATCGCAGCTTGAGACCCTCAACACCATTATGGAAGCAATCAAAGATACGAAGCCGGCCAGTTTTATGAGCAGCCTTTTCAGCCGCCTGCGCGCGATTCCGGGAATGGCAGAAGTAGGCGGGGTTTCCAGCCTTCCGCTCGGCCAAGGAGGCGATTGTCCCGATGGCAAGTTTCTGCTTCTCAACCAGCCACCTCAGTTAAATGTGGATAAGCCGGAAGACCAAGCGCGCCTTGATCGCCTGTGGAACACCGCTCCCGGCCGCGGTGCGGATTATTGCGTGGCGAGCGCGGGTTATTTCAAGGCGCTCGGCATTCCCTTGGTGCGCGGACGTTTGTTTAACGAGCACGACGACGCCGACGCGCCCCACGCCGCGCTGGTCAGTGAATCCATGGCGCGGGCCACCTGGCCGAACCAAAACCCGCTGGGCAGGACGATTGAGTTTGGCAACATGGATGGCGACATGCGCCTGCTCACCGTAATCGGCGTAGTCGGCGATGTGCATCAACGCAGCCTGGAGAAATCGGCGGAGCCGACCGTCTACGTCAACTATCGCCAGCGGCTGCACGGCGGTCGCGACTTCACCGTGGTGATGCGAGCCACGACACCACCCAGCGTCCTGCTTGATGACGCCCGCCGCATCCTGCGCCAGCTCGCTCCCGACGTGGCGCCTCGCTTCCAGACTTTTCCGGATGTTTTTTCCGCGTCGGTGGATACCCGCCGCTTTAATCTGACGCTGATTGGGGTTTTCGCCACCGCCGCGCTATTGCTGGCCGCGGTGGGCATCTATGGCGTGATCGCCTATTCGGTTTCGCAGCGCACCCACGAGATCGGCATTCGCATGGCGCTGGGCGCCAACAAAACCGACGTGCTGCGCATGATTGCCGGGCAAGGTCTGAAGATGACAATGGCTGGAGTGGTTTTGGGAACCGCCGGAGCACTGGCGCTTACCCGCTTTCTTGCCAGCCAGCTCTACGGCGTCACACCCAATGACCCGCTCACCCTCATCGCCGTCGCGCTGCTGCTGGCCTCTGTGGCTTTGCTTGCCAGTTACCTGCCCGCCCGGCGCGCAACCCGGGTCGATCCCATGGCGGCGCTGAGGCATGAATAAGGCGGTGGCGAGGGACTAGTGACAAGTGACGAGCAAACTCCAAGCCCTCCGCGGTGTGTCATTCTGAACGAGGCTCAGCGGAATGAAGAATCTCTGCATTTGCCCTGGAGGCGCGATGGAAACGCCGGGATGCTTTGGCGGAAGCCTTGCGCCTTCCCGGGCGCATGCCTCGCGTTCTATTACGGCGTTGCCGCTCTCCGCTACCAGCGCTGATGCACCTGCTCGCGGATCAGCCGGTCATAAATCTGGCTGACTTGGGTCATGGTTCCCGCGCTCAGCGGCGGCAGGCTGGCGGCCTTCACGTTCTCCTCCACCTGCGCAGGCCGCTTGCCGCCCGGGATGGCGCAGGTAACAGCGTCAAACATCAGAATCCAGCGCAGCGCAAATTGCGCAAGCGTCATGCCATCCGGCAGCAGCGCCTGCAATTGCTGCACAGCCTCAAGGCCGGTTTCGTAGTCAACTCCGGAAAACGTCTCGCCGCGGTCAAACATCTCGCCATGGCGGTTAAAGGCGCGATGATCGTCGGCAGCAAATTGCGTGGCGCGCGTCATGCGTCCGGTCAACAGGCCGCTGCCCAGCGGCACCCGGGCCAGAATGCCCACCTTGCGCCGCCTGGCTTCCGCAAAGAAAAGTTCTGCGGGCCGATGGCGGAACATGTTGAAAATAATCTGCACAGTTTGCACGTTAGGATACTCAATTGCCTTCAAAGCTTCTTCCACGGTCTCTACGCTTACGCCGTAGTAGCGCAGCTTTCCGGCTTTCACCAGGTCGTCTAACACTCCGAAGACTTCCGGGCGGTAATAGACCACGGTAGGGGGGCAATGAAGTTGCAACAGGTCAATGGCCTCTGCTTCCAGGTTGCGCAGGCTGTCTTCCACAAAGCCCGTCAGGTTTTCGCGGTTGTATCCCTCGGCGTTGTGAGGATTCAAACGGCGGCCGGCCTTGGTAGCCACATAAATGGTCTCCCGCCGCTCTTTGCGCAGGCGCGCCACCAGCTTTTCGCTATGCCCCATGCCGTAAACGTCCGCCGTGTCGATAAAGTTCACACCCAGATCAACGGCGCGGTGCAGCGCCGCCTGCGACTCGTCATCTTTAACCGGCCCCCAGAATGAGCCAATCGCCCACGCGCCAAAGCTGATACTCGAAACCTTCCAACCGGTTCGACCCAATTCACGATATTCCATTCAAATCCTCCATTTTTGATGGGAAGTATGTTAGCACGCCGGCCGATTATCGCTGCGCGGCGGCGGCGGGCTGAGCGCACGGCAGCCAGCCTTCGGCTGGTTTGGAGCTCGAGAGGAGGGACAGCGAAGCGATAATTTTTGCTCTTGACAATGATATAGTCAACTAATACACTAGATGACGATATGAAAGAGCCGCGACCCCTTTCGGAACCACCGTTTCAGTTCCGGCTGGATACCCGGAGCGGCGTGCCCGTCTACCGCCAAATCATTGACCAGGTGCAGGCCGGAATCGCCACGGGATATCTGCCGCCCGGCCATCAGCTTCCTACTGTGCGGCAGGTAGCGGTTGATTTAGCCATCAATCCGAACACGGTTTTGCGGGCTTATCGCGAGCTTGAGATTCGGGGTGTACTCGAAACCCAGCAAGGCACCGGCACATTTATTTCGCAGCGAGAGGTGGTGGAAGACCACTCCGAACGGCGGCGCCAGCTTGAACAGTTAGTTGCCGAGTTTGTGGCGCGCGCCGGGGCCGGAGGTTTCACGGTTCAGGAATTGACGGAGGCCTTGCTTGATCGCTATCCCGCTTCAGGGAGGAGGAGGTAGAAATGAACGTAAAACTTGATCAGGTGAGTTCGGTGGGCACGGCTCTTTTTGTGGTGTGCGCACTTGCCGGAGGTATTACAACTTCGCTGATTGGCCATTGGGCTCCGCTGGTTGCCGGACTTCTTGCAGGGCTCTACTTGATGTTTGCGGTCAAGGTGGTTCAGCAATGGGAAAAGGTCGCCTTGCTGCGGTTTGGCCGTTACATTGGCCTGCGGGGCCCGGGAATGTTTGCCATAGTCCCCATTGTGGACAGCCTTAGCCGTTACGTGGATCAGCGCGTGCGCGTCTCGAAGGTAACGGCAGAATCGGCGCTCACACGCGACACAGTGCCCGTGAATGTGGACGCCATTGTTTTCTGGCTGGTGTGGAACGCCGAGAAATCGATTCTTGAGGTGGAAAATTTCACGGACGCCATCACCATGAGCGCCCAAACCGCATTGCGGGAATCCATAGGGCGTCATGAGCTGGCCCAAATGGTGACAGAGCGTGAAACGCTGGGCCATGAATTGCAGCACATCCTGGATGAAAAGACCAACCCCTGGGGCATTACTGTGCAGTCGGTGGAGATCCGCGATGTCCACATACCGCAGGCTTTGGAAGATGCCATGTCGCGACAGGCGCAGGCGGAGCGCGAGCGGCAGGCCCGCAATACGCTGGGCCAGGCGGAGACGGAAATTGCGGCAAAGTTTGAGCAGGCTGCCCAGGTTTACGCCGGCAATCCGGTGGCCTTGCACCTGCGCGCCATGAACATGCTTTACGAGGCGATCAAGGAAAGAGGCTCGATGGTGATCGTCCCCTCGTCTGTGGTTGAAACCATGGGGCTGGGCGGCATGCTGGGCACTGCGGCGCTGGCGAAAGGCCAGTAAAGGGCGCGCAAGGGCGGCGACAAGAGGGCGGATACAAAACCAGCCTTTCAACAAAAATACGAGAAGAGGCGAACGCGCAATCCGGCAGCTTGGAACCATCAATGTGAATTGCAGATCCCGGTCTTCAAGTGAAGCTCGGTTTAAACATCCCAAACCAACCTTTACCGCGCGGGGCGACAGGCGCGGCTGGAAGGAATGCAACCGTAGCAGATGGAGGCGATTCCTGGCCAAGACCTGAGTGGGATATCAATCTTAAATAGCGGACCTGTGGAAACTAAGTTGGGAGGCTATGGAGTTGAACACGTTTAACGGTTCACGCACGGCTGGCTTGCTGCCCATGCCCTGCACTGGTCAAGCAGTCCCGACAGGGCCTCACTTTGCGAGGGAGGTACCTGGCACATACTTTGTTCGAGGCATGGTATCGCTTCCGTGTATCTTCCAAGATTCGTCAAAAGGAGTCCCATCTTGAGAGCAGCCTGGGCGTTGCCGGGCTCCATTAATAGCGCTCGGCTAAGGCCCATTTCCGCCTGCTGAAAATCCTGGGATGCCAGCCGGGCAGTGGCCCAGTCCATCCAGAGGTCGCTATTTGGTTGTATCCGGAGCGCCTTCATGTAGAGGACCGAAGCCTCTTCGAATTTTCCCTGGTTAAACCTCTCAGTTGCTTCCCGGCGTATTTGGTCAAGAGCTTCGGGGCCGCTTTGAGGCTCACTTTTTGCCAGAGTATTCCTTGCAATACCCAGCACAGAGTCGCTCTTATCGTAGAGCGCTGCGATCACAGGATAGTGTCTCATCTCGTCCAGGGGTATCTGGCGGGACAGGATTAGAGCCAATTGGGCGGCGGCTCGCGAGTCGTCAATTTCCTCAGTGCATCCCATCTCGGTGACAATCTGCTGTCGCCAGACCCGATTTTCAGAAGAGAGCGTCACGATGAAGTCAGAAAATGATTGAACTTTTTCCGGCAGAGTCAGCGAGGATTCACAGACAACCCGCCAAACATCAGCCGCAAGCAGGGTGTAGGGAGTATTGGATAGAGGAGAAGGGCTTTGAAAGATCAGCGAATAGTCCTCAGAGGTTTTGGCCTTCAGGACGCGATAGTTAAACAGGCGCTCGGGCCTCTTCACAAAATTTCCCATCAGCAGAAGATGAGCAAGCAGCGTTACGTCATAACCGAAGCGTCCCTGCCCCAGCGGCAGCCGGAGCACGGCATCACGCCGCATCAGGCCGTAAATCGCGAACCAGCCCATGCGGCGGATTAGCTCATGAAACCGTCGCACTGGCGGCATCGAAAGGGTTTCGATGTTGGAGTAGTTCGCATATTCGGTGTAGAGAGATCCCTGTCCATCCAGGAAATTTATCTCCGTGCAGCACAACACTGCGTCAGGGTGCGACTCCAGCTCCTCGACGCATCGGCGCACATATTCCGGAGCCCAAAAGTCGTCGTGGGCGGCCCACATGAAGTAAATGCCCTTTGCCTGCCGTGCCACAAATTCGAAGTTTGCAGGCGCGCCGAGATTAATATTCTGCCTGAAGTACCGGATGCGGCCCTCCCGTGCAAGGAATTCACGGCAAATCACCTCAGTCCCATCCTGTGAGGCGTTGTCAGAAACGATGAGCTCAAAGTTTGTGTAGTCCTGCCCTAAGAGCGAATCCAGGGCTTGACGCAGATATAGCTCGCCGTTGTAGACTGGCAGTCCGATGCTGACCAAGGGATGTTCCATAAGCTTAATGCCTGGTTTAAATGGCAATGAGGTAATTCATTTTCCATTGCCGTCGTTGTGAGGTACCCGGGCAGGCGATGATTCGGTTCGCAGTACAAACGCGCCCGGCCAGTACGTGACCCGGTCTGAAACCCACCCCTCATTAAAAAGGAATTCCGGCTCCTGGATGCGAAACTCTGGATGCCGCATCACAAACTCAAGAGCGGCCTCGCGGGGGTTATTCCATGTCCAATCGGAGGAGGTTCGAGGCGAGCCTGCGATCTGCCCCATGATCCCATCCATCGCTACCAGATAGCTGCCTTCAGAAACCAGCGGCGCGTAAGCTCCCAGTTCGCTGAGCACATGAGCCTTGGTGTGGCACGAATCGAGCAGAACCATCACCTTCTCACCTGTTTTCACATGAGCCTTGACCGATGAGACGACTGCCGGATCGGTCGAACTGCCTTCGATCAGAGTTATGTAGGGAGCCAGAAAATGGCTTTCAATCGCGTTGCGGTTGTGGGGGCGGACCTCAACGTCAACGCCGATGACGCGCCCGCTACCCATCGCCTTGCACAACGACGCATATAAAATGAGAGAACCACCGTGGGCCACGCCAGTCTCAATGATCACGTCAGGCTTCACCGTGAAGATAACTTCCTGCAGTCTCAGGACGTCTTCGGGCAGTTGGATGATGGGCCTGCCCAGCCAGGTGAAGCTGTAAACATACTTTAAGTCCCAGCCCGCCCGCAGCCAAAGCCGGCTGAGAATTCGAAACGCCTCAGGACTGCCAATGGAATAGTCTGCCTGTCTGCCTTGTTCATCCTGCACCAGGATGCGATCGCCATTGATCGTAATCATGCTGTCACCACGGGTTCGTCGCGCGCTGCTGCCTCCTGAAGCCAGCGGAAATCATCGGCGTGCAGTAGGCGCGCAATTTCATCTTTTGCCAGGGCCGGCAATATTTCGATCTTATTCTCCTGGATATTCAGGTATGCGCACTCATAGGGCGGATACCAGAAAGCGCGCGCGTAACGGTCCACCACTTCCGGACCGGCGTCGGCCGGAACTCGTTTTAAGGCTTCAAACTCGCACCGGCTCAGGTAACGCATTCTTGCCGGGTCCTGCTCCAGTCGTGGAAGAGCGCCGCCACTCTCCGCCATTTCGCAAAAGTCGTCAAATAACAGGATCATCTCGCGCTGCGTCTTTCTTTCCAGGCTATAGGCGGTTTCAGCGGCAGCATTGATGGGGAACCGGCGCACTTTCAGGATGGGACCAGTATCAAAACCATCATCCATGTGATGGCACGTACAGCCGTACTCCGAAGCGTCTTCAAGAATCGCCTGGCTGTAAAACGCCCAGCCCCCAAATTCCGGAAGGGGTCCGGGATGAAAGTTAACAGCGGCTCTGGTTGCCAACGCCAACACCCACGGCTTCACACGGTAGCGGAACATGTAGCTGATCACAAAATCAACACCCCGATCGCGAGGGAGCTCAGATTGAACAAAGACCGGGATACGCAGATCATCCGCCAACTCGCCCAGTGTTTTACCGCCCACCCAGGGATGCGGGTTAACGCGAGAGACCACAACCGCTTTCACATCCCAGCTTCTGGCCCTGAGAATCTTTAAGGCGACGGCGGCGCCGGGTTTGGACCCCATCAGGATGGCGCTGGGCTTATTGATCATTGCCCCTTCCAAAGAACGAGTGGATGCCTTGAATTACACGGTCAATTGTGGCTGTAGAGATCGAAGAGTGGAGCGGCAGCGAGAGTATTTCACTCCCCACGCGGTCCGTCACACTCAGATCCCCACGGCGGCAGCTATTGAACAGGTTGAACCAATGGCCGGGCTGCCAGTGAATTCCCGTATCGATGCCCAGCCCTTTCAGGTGGGATCGGAGGGCCTCGCGCTTCCGAGCGGGGACGCGGATGTAATAAATGAATGGCGTGGTACCGGTGAAGTCGGTGTTCGGCGTTCTGATGTCCGCGATCCCATGCAATCTCTGGTTGTAATAGCGGCAGGCAGTGCGGCGTGTGGCTGTGATTCTATCCATTTTCCTCAACTGGGCTAAACCTATTGCCGCATGTAGGTTGGCCATGTGATAACGAAATCCAAGGCGCCTTACTTCATAGGTCCAGGCTCTCTGGTTCTGGTACATAACCGACGAGGGCTGCGCCATGCCAACCAGTCGCATTTCGTGCAGCAAATCGACCTCCGCCCGCGTCCGCACTACAAGCGCGCCACCATCAATGCAGGTTAGCGTCTTGACGGGATCAAAGCTGAACATGCACAGGTCAGAAAAGCTGCCGATCATCTTTCCTTTGTATTGAGAGCCAAATGCGTGTGCGGCATCGTGGATAACGCGTAGATGGTGGCGCCGCGCCCATTGACCAGCCTGCTCGTGGTTGCAGGTCCGGCAGCCGTAATCCATGATGATGATGGCCTTTGTTCGCGGACTGACGAGTGAGGCCGCCTTCTCCAAATCGATGCCAAGCGAGTCGTCCTCAATGTCACAGAAAACGGGTTCTGCGCCAACAGCCAATATTGCCTGGAAGTCGGAAATATTATTGAAGGCCGGAGTTATGACTTCATCACCTTTGCCTACTCCGGCTAATAGAAGGGCCAGGTGCAGAGCGGCGTGGCCAGTGCTTACGGCGACAACGTGACGGTCAGGAGCCTGAATGAATTCCTTGACCGCCCCTTCAAACTGACCGACATAGCCGCCCATCCCCAGCCAGCCCATTCCCAGAGCGCCCGTGGCGGCAGTGAGCTCATCTTCCTCAATCAAAGGTTTGAAAACCGGGATTGGGGGCTGTTCCGCGCTGGTGATGGAAAGCGAGCTTTCCGCCAGTCCGCCAAGACTCTCAAAGCCAATCTGCATGGTTCCTGTCCTTTTCGGAGATCACCGGGTCGGTCAACGGCCACTGGATCCCAAATCGAGGATCATTCCAGCGAACACCGCAAGCGTACTGGGGCTCATGAAATTGCGATATTTGGTAAAAGACTTCCGTGTTGTCTTCCAGCGTCTGATAGCCATGGGCAACGCCCTCGGGAATGTAAACAGACCGGCTATTTTTCGCCGTGAGTGTGGTACTCACCCAGTGAGCGTATGTGGGCGATCCGGGTCTTAAGTCGAGCAGCACATCGTAAACGGCCCCGCGCGCACACCTGACCAACTTGGCTTCTTCGAATGGCCACACCTGGTAATGCATTCCGCGCAGTGTACCTTTCCGGCGATTGAACGAAGTGCTCACCTGAACCCATTGACGGCCAATACCTTGGACTTCAAATTCTTTTTGGCAGTAAATGCGTGCAAAACATCCGCGTTCATCTTCGTTGATATCCGCCGCGATCAGGTAAGCGCCGGGCAATCCTAAAGGCGAAAATTCCAAGGCGCGTCTCCCCGCGCCCGGCACAGCGCGCAAAAACAGCGCTGCCAGGCGCATTCAAACTACGCAAGGCTCCGGCAACGGCAGAATAAAGCGGCCGCCCCGCCGTCGGTACTCCGCTTGCTGGTCCAGAATTTCAGCGGCAAAGTTCCAGGTGAGAAGCAGGGCATATTCCGGCATGGCGTCAATCAAGGCCTCCGGCGGAAGAATCGCCAGATGCGTGCCGGGAGTGAACCAACCCTGCTTTGCGGAACTGCGATCCACTACAAAATCCAAAGTGCCCTTGCCGATCCCAAAGTAGTTCAAAAGTGTCGCGCCCTTGGCGGAAGCACCATAACCGGCAATCCGGTGACCCTCCGATTTAACACGTTGAAGAAGATCTACCAGGTCCTCTTTCAACCTCTTCACCCTCTCGCCAAAGTTTTGATAAAACTCCAGGCTGTTAACGCCCCATTCTTCTTCAGCCTTCAAGAGCTTGCATACTGACCCAGTTTGTCTTTTCCCGCTACTGTCATGCTCAACGAAGATGCGCAGTGAACCGCCGTGGATCTTCAGGCGTTCCACCTTGCAAATCATCAGACCGTTACGTTTCATAAGACTCTGCAGCGCAGTGAGTGAGAAATAGCAGAGGTGCTCATGATAAATGGTGTCAAACTCGACGCTGTCGATCATGTCTTTGACGTAGGGAGCCTCGATAACTGCCGTTCCGTGCGGCTTCAGTATTTCCCTGAGTCCGCTGACAAAGCCTCCCAAATCGCTAACGTGGGCCAGCACATTGTTGACATGTATAACATCCGCCAAGGTCCCTTTGCGCGTCAGGCGGCGCGCCAGCCGCAGGCTGAAGAAATCACACAGGGTTGGAATGCCCCTCTGCTCACGCGCCACAGCGGCAACATTCCGGGCTGGTTCAATGCCAAGCACTGGAATCTTCGCGCTCCTGTAGTGCTGCAGAAGGTAGCCATCATTACTGCCAATTTCCATCACAAGGCTTTCCGTATTTAGTCCCCGCTGGCGGATGGTGCGGCGAACAATATTCGCCGCGTGGGTCACCATGGTTTCTGAGAAAGAAGAGAAGTAGACGTAACGGCGGAAGAGGGCATCGGGCGGAACGGTCTCGGTGATCTGCACCAGGCTGCAATCCGTGCAAAGCGCCAAAACCAGTGGAAATCGCGGTTCAGGCCGGGCAATTTCCGCCTGCCCTAGCAAGCCGTTGGCCAAGGGCATTTCGCCCAGGTCCAGTATGATCTGTAGTGGCTTACTCCCACACGATCGGCAGCACGAAACGGTGTGGAGCGAGTCGGGTCTGTTAGGCATAGCTCACTTCTGCAGATTTAAAAGACCCAATGGCGCCATAGTCTGCAATATCCCGCAGACAGAGCGAAAGAGAACTCTGGTGAGGATCCTGATAGTGGTCCCGGTACCAGCGTGCGGTGCGGGCGACAGTTTCTTCAAAGCTCCATCTCGGCTTCCATCCCAATTCATCCGTGGTTTTCTTAATCGAGAGGCGCAAGGCCATTGCTTCTGCCGGTCCGGGCTGATCACTCACTTCATTCCAGGCCCCGCTTCCCCAGGTCCAAATGAACGCTTCCACCAGGTCCTGCACGGTTGCACCTTTTGCCGGGTATGGGCCAAAATTCCACGCGGCGCTCAGCCTGGCGTCTTTTTCTGCAAGCATCCGTTCGGCCAGGTGCAAATATCCGGCCAGCGGCTCGAGCACGTGCTGCCAGGGTCGGATCGATTTGGGATTACGAAGCGAGACCGGCCTGTCTGCCATCAGGGCTCTAACCGTGTCAGGAACGATGCGATCTGCCGCCCAATCACCGCCTCCAATCGCATTACCCGCTCGCACCGTTGCAATCTGAACCCCATGGCGCCAGATTTCAGAGGGGGGGAAAAATGACTTGCGGTACGCCGCCGTAATGATCTCCGCCGCAGCCTTGCTGGCGCTGTACGGATCTCCTCCCCCCAGCGGATCGGATTCGCAAAGTGGTTTCTGCCGGCCACGGTTCTCGTAGCACTTGTCGCTGGTCACTACAATGACGGCGCACCGAAGCTTAAGCTGCCTCACCGCCTCCAGCAAATTCAGCGTGCCAATGGCGTTCACCTCAAAGGTCCGTCGTGGTTCACGATGGCTTTGACGCACCAGAGTTTGGGCCGCAAGATGGAATATGACCGCGGGCTGAGTTTCCTCCAGCGCACGCAGCAGGTTGGAGGGGTCGACCACGTCCCCTTCGTAATGACGCTCCAATAAGTCACCGACACCCGAACTGGCAAAATTATTGGTCACTGTAGGAATGCCCAGAGAATAGCCGGCAACCCTTGCTCCCAACGAGTGCAGCCAAATACCAAGCCACGAGCCTTTAAAGCCGGTGTGGCCGGTCATGAAGACGGGCAGGCCCTGCCAGATGTTTCCATAGCTCATTCCGCGTCCCAAACCTTCCAGGGAGCTTTGGCGCTCTTCCACAGATTTTCCAGCAGCAGCTTGTCGCGCAACGTATCCATGCATTGCCAAAACCCTTCGTGACGGTACGCCGCAAGCTGGCCTTCACTGGCAAGCTTTTCAAGAGTATGGGATTCCAGGCTGCAGGCATCGCCCTCCAGGTGATCAAAGATGCCCGGCTCGCAAACCAGAAATCCGCCGTTAATCCACCCCTCGCCGACCTGGGGTTTTTCGGTAAATCGGGCCACAAGGTTGCCGTCGAAAATCAGTCCGCCGTAGCGCGCCGGAGGTCTTACCGCCGTAACCGTCACCAGTCGTCCGCAGGATTTGTGGAAGCGTATCAGGGCGTTCAAATCAATGTTCGCCACGCCATCCCCGTAAGTAAGCATGAAAGTCTGGTTATCCAGAAGTGGCCGCAAACGCCTCAACCTGCCCCCGGTGGCCGTCTCGCGTCCCGTATCGGCAAGATGCAACAACCAATCCTGTTTTACGCATCGATGCTGGTCAATTTCGCCGTGACCCATACGGATGGTCATGTCACCGTTCAACTGTACCTGGTCGACGAAGTAGCGCTTAACGTATTCGCCTTTGTAACCCAGGGCGATTAGGAATTCCTTATGGCCGTAGTAGGAATAGTGCATCAGAATGTGCCATAAGATGGGGTAGGCGCCAATTTCTACCATCGGCTTTGGCCTTAATTCCGTCTCTTCGGCAAGGCGTGTTCCCAGCCCCCCTGCAAGTATTACGACTTTCATTTCTCTTTGACCCAGCGTTAGTCCAGCGGCCAGGGCGTTCCGGCCGGATTCCATGGCATAAGAAACGCCGCACAGGCCCAACTCTCGCAGCCACCTGCTTAATCCGTCGACAGCGTGCGCGATGTATTCCCGTGTGGTCCAGAAGCAAGTTTGCGGCCATCGGTTTTCCGAAAAGATAAAATTTTGCTTATCTCAGGCAGGGTTGAAGCCACGGAGATTTTGAAGAGGCGCCATTTTCCCCCATCGCTGAAGGCAATGTGCAATTGATTTCCCGAGCGGCCTACATCATCGAATCTGGAAGGTGACTACTGCGGCAATTTCAAACTAACTGGCCGGGATCCGGCACGAGCGGTTCTCGAATTTTCCTGGTTTGTGATCTCGCACTATCTTCAGGAAGGGCGGCTGGCAGGAATGGCTTTGGGCCCAAATCAGCGGCTAAGCTCGGGTGATTCTGCCGATGGGTATTTAACCTTTGAGATATCCCAGGTTTTTCAGCAGTGCTCGCCCAAGAGCGTTCCCGTCTAAGGGCAAGGAAGGCTTGTTCAATAGTTCCAGCTTCCTGAGGTGCGCTTCTTCATTCTGCTTCGCGGTTTGCACAAATTGGGCCAACTGTTCCTGGTGGGCCTTCTGATTAGCCATCGCCTCCACCCGCGCCAGCTCCAGCTTCTGCTTGCCAGCGGTTATAAAGTCGAGTTGTTTTTTAATCTCAGAGTGCTCAGCGGCGCCAGGCAGAGTCAGGATAAAGTTGCAGAACTTATCGACTTCCGCAAAAACGCGGCCAAGGTCGAAGGGGTCTTCCGCAGGCGCCGCGGCTGGATTGGCTGCCGGTGGCGCTGGCGCAGTTGCGGAAGGCGTTGCGGCCACTCCAGGTACAGGCGCATAAGGACTAAAGCTGAACAGATTGTCGCATTCAGGACAGCAAACACAGTTCCAGGTTCGGGAAATACAATCACTGCTGGCGCATCCCAGCAGCGTGTTCGGCGTCAGGCTGACGGGCTTCTGGCATTTGGGGCACCCTGCGCTGGCTGGCATGGGGGTTTGGCACAGCCAGCACGTGGTCACATCCGCGGGTTTGGCAGTAATGCCAATCAGCACGTAACCGGCGATTTCCGGATTCGGCAAGGACGGCCGCCAAAGTTCGAGAAGGTCAGCATGAGGCATGCGGCGCAGCGGGCCATAAAAAGGGTCATGGAGCACAACTTCGTTATCATCCAGGTGCACCAGCACGCCGTAATGACCCATTGAAGTGTCGCGCGCCGGGCGCAGGTTCAGTATGGCGCGTACATCCAATTCCCGGCACAGACGCAGCGCCTGCAAGGGGTGCCGCGCCTGAAAGGCGACGGCGCTAAAGCCACGGGCGATGGCGTCTTTGGTCATCAGGTGAGTAGTCGAAGCGAGGCTGCCAAAGCGGTTCTCTTTGGCGATGGATCTCCACAACTCGTCGCGTGGAACACTCTTACCCAACGAGCGGTAAACCATCCTTAAGCAGGCCGCGCCGCAGTCGCGCTGTTTCCTGGGGTCTGATTGTTGTTCAAATGGAATCGTCATAGTCGCTGGAACGCTCATGCTTCAGTTTTCCCGCCTTGCCCGGCTGCTCTTCAAGGCCCGATCAGCACCATGGGGAAACCCATCACAATGGTTCCACCGTGTGCGGTCAGGTCACCCATGCGGGCTGCGGGCTGTCCGCCAATCAGCACCGTGAATGACCCCATAGCGATCACGTCTGGCGGCCCAACGCAAGTGGCCAGATCTCCCACACGGGCGGCGGGCATGCCGCCGATCAGCACGGTGGGGCAGCAAGGCGGAAGAATGGGCCCGCCCACGTGTGGAACCACGCCGGTAACCATCGGGCAAACGTGCATGTCGCCCAGACGAGCAGCCGGTTGCCCCATGAACTAACCCTCCGCTTCAGTTTCAGTCGGTTGTCTTGTTTGCAACTTCGGGCCGCACAAACCGGCCCGCCGCCACGCCTATCCCCAATTCAACGAACTGCCTCTGAGTCTCGGGGATTTTGATTGGGTCAAACTTGGTTGAGGCCAACTTGACTGCCCCGGCCACGGCCTTGGCTGGAGCAAGCCGCGGTGGCGCCATGGGTGGCGCCTTGGGCGGCGCCAGGTTTCCCCCGGTCTGGAAAGCGGCGCTCGCCAACGCGCTTGCTGGTGATGCGTGGCCCGCCGCTTCAGCCGGGGCATGGGCGGCCGCCCGATTTTCTTCCACTGGCCACAGCACCCAAGCCACGGCAGCCGCACAGGCGGATTTTTCCTGTGGCGATAATTTGTCTCCCATCGCGTGCTGCACGCACAGGCAGCCCCACCACACGGCCTCGCGCGGCGGCAGGGCGTGGGCGATAAAGTCGATGCCGGCAACGTACTCCTTGTGCGCCAGCAACGCTTGCACAAATTCCGCCGGTGTCATTTTGGGGTGCAACAAAGCTTGCGCCTCTTTTTTCAGATTAAAATTGGCGCATACCTCCGCAGCCGTTTCGGCTTTCACCGTGATTAGCGCTTGTTCACTCATCGCGTTTCGTCCTGCCGGTAATGGATCAGTTGATCTGCACCAGGACGCCCTGAATCGTTATGCCCTCAGGACCCAGCGTAATCGTGCTCAATCCGCCCGCCACCGAAAGCGTGATCTGGGTCAGACTCTGGATGGTGAGCGTTCCCGCGCCGGCGTCGATAGTGATACTCCCGGGCGCCATTTCAATCTTCTGATCCACGCCCGGCAAAAGGCCGCGCTGGATGGTCACGTTCTGCGTCTCGCCAACGATGATCTCCACTCCGTTGGTGGAATCGGAAGCAGCCGGGGGAAGCATGGGCGGGCCCGCGGTCACACGCACGCCCTGGGCGCCTCGCAAGTCGACGGTCCCTTGCATGCCGGTCAGATCAGTTGCCATTAGCGTAATTGCATTGGGACTCGGAGACGCTGGAGGCAGCGGCGGGCGGCTGAGCAGCTCAATTTGGTTGGCCGCAATCTTGTACAAGCCGTCATGAGACTCAGAATGATCCAGTGTCTTTGTGAATCCGCCAGCGCTACCGCCGGTGCCGCCGCCGATATCTTCTTTTTGCAATGTCATGAGTTGCATCTCCAGGCCGCGCTGATCCTTGGGAACTTTTCGAATTCCCTGCATCGCACCGCACAAATTCCCATTCGCACTATCGTATGGCACCCCGCCGGAACCTCGTATGCCAGCTTGCCAAGGCTGACGCAATCGCGGAGCCATTAGGGATCAACTTCCTGTGCCGGTCTTGGGGACGGCCATATAGGCTCCGCTTCCATCGGTTGAAGGATCAGTCGGGTCATTCGTGCGGTTCAGGACTTGGTCCAAATGGCCTTCGCCCACGCTTTCAAGTATGGGTGGAAGAATTACGCCTGGCGCCAAAGCTGCCCCAACCAATGACCCTGCCATGTGCTGAATAACAGCCAGCGCCTCCGGACCATTTGGAGGAGGCAGCACTGGCCCGAACATTTCGAAAAGCGAGTCATTGCAGGTTTTGTCCATGGCATAGTACGCGTTTTCAGCTCCCATCAGCAGCGCCAGGACGCTTTGGACCAAAACCTGAAAAGCAACCACGAACGTTGCGCGTTTGTCATCTTCCGCGATTGCGGCATAGGCGATCTGGAATGCAATGGCGCCGGCAGTCAGTAGTCCGCCAGCGATGAAACTGATAACGCGGAATGCAGTGGAATTTTGACTTTTGGTTTGGATTTTGTCGCCAATGTGCATGTCATAGGCAACCCCCATAGATATGTTGGCGGTGGTACCCAGCGTAACCTGTACGTTGCCACCAATCCCGGAGCCGAAGAGATCTAGAAAGGCCCCGGCGCCCGGGGCGGACATCTGTTCCGGAAACGCTCCAGCGTAACCAACGGGGTCAACGATCAGCTTGAAAAGACCTCCGGTGGCCAACTGGAAGGCAAGTGGAAAGCTGGAGGTGAATGCAGACCCGTACACCATGCTGGAGCTTAGGCCAAGCACACCTTGCGGCTGTGGCTGCACCCAGGCAGCGCCCGATATGGCGGGGTTTCCAGGATTAGTTCCTGCCATCCGATTACCTCCTGCATACTTCCGGAAATTCCATCTGCCCCGCCATGCTATTGGGGCGCGGCACCTCGCCGTCACCTCCGCTGCCACCCCCGCCGGGTAAGGAACCCACGGTAGTCACGTGTGCCCCGGGGATTCGCTGAAAGTGGTGCCGTCCAGCCCGGAAATCTACATCGAACTCTGCATTAATAACCATGTGGCGTTCAGATTGGATGGCCATATGCTCCATGCCCTTCTTGTCTACAAACACGATGCTGTTAAAATTTTCGTTGGCTTTGCCGCGCACGCTTTGCGACTTGATGCCGCAAAACATGTTGGTGGCGGGAAGCACCAGCGGCGGCATATTGGCGGCGTTGTATACGCTGCCGATGACGATGGGCTGGTCGGGATCGCCTTCCTCAAAGGTCACCACCACTTCATGACCCACGCGCGGCCAGAAGAAGGCGCCCCAGCGGTTGCCGGCCCATATCTGCGCCACGCGCAGCCAGCAGGAGCTGTCGCCATCATTCTTCCCTTCCCGGTCCCAATGGAACTGCACCTTCACGCGCCCATACTGGTCACAATAAATCCCATCGCTTTCCGGGCCTGCCACGGTTGCGGTTTGAATACCGGCGATTACCGGTTTGCGTGTAACACGCTGGGGGCGGTAAGCAAGGGTGGTGGGAATGGCGGCAAACCGGTTTTCGTAAGTAAAGTCCTGTTCCTTGCCAGTGGCGTAGGCGCCCAGATGCGCTTTGTGTTCCACGCGGGTCAAAAGATAGTCGCCGTCAGCATTAAAATGGCGCTGCAAGGTGAATTTGTGCCCTGGGACGAAGTGGCCGCAATCGCTACTTCCGCCCACCTCCAGGCTGGCCGTCTCTTCCTGTTCCATGCGAATTCTGGCGGTTCGCTGATTGTCTTTGAAGATATCCTGCAATTCAGCCGGTGTCGGGCCGCCGTGTCGGTCCACGCCGTCAAAGCGCTGCGCGAACCCGCCGGGGTATTCGTAAATTTCCAGATCGTCATTGCCCCCCAACAGCAGGTGATGGACCACATCCCCAACTTTGACGCCATCAATGGTGGTTTCATCAGCCTCAAGATGGTTGCCGGGAAGCTCAAAACAGTAATCCCATAGCGTCACTTTTCCGGATCGCAGCTCTTGTGACTTTTCCCACCGGGTGATGCGCATCTCATCCCAAACCCCGCCGGATCCATCATCGTAAGGCACGCCGTATTGGATAGCGACAGAAGGGTGTTGATTGGCGTTATCTGTCACAACCATCTGGTGAGTCGAATCCGAATGCCTGAAAAAGTAGTAGATGCCCTCCTCTTCCATCAATCGGCTCACAAATTCGAAATCAGTCTCCCCGTATTGCACGCAATAGTCGCGCGGGTAGTAATTGGCCGACAGTTCATATGCCACATCCAGCCCGTCCAGCGCTTGGCGCAGAATATCGGGCACAGTGATTTGTTGAAAAATGCGGCTGCGCACCTTTTTTGTCAGCAGCCAAAGCCGGGGTACGATCTCGGCGCTAAAATGTGCGAAAGTCCGGTCGTTGCCTGCCTGGCTGAACCTCTTGATCAAGCCATGGAAGTAGCGCTTTTCGCCGTTGACAAGGCGCAACTCCACGGCCGCATTCTGGCCAATGATGCGTTCGAATTGAATCGGGGTCTGGAGTTCCGCCAGTAAGTCGAGCTTGAAGTTAAAGAGTTGTGAAATCGCCTCCGTTCCTTGAACTGCCGTCAGCAAAAGAGCGTCTTTGCCCAACGGAGTGTTCACAGTCAATGGCTTGTCATCTTGTGTGTACAATGGCACGGCGGCTCCTTTGGGGAGGGCAACCCCGCCTCCCGGTTTCCTGGCTGCTGCGAATTGCAGCAGCTTCAAGCGTCCAGCACTGCGCGTGCCGCAGCTTCACCCATTTGTTTGCCCAGGGTGCGCTCCTTAGGCTGCGCCGCACAAAGAATAGTGATATGGGCGCCGGATGCGTTTCAGCCAATAATGCCTGCTGCTACAGCCAGCGGGACAGAATATAACAAGTAATAAGAACCACTAATGTTTCCAATATACACTTTGCCGACCCAATTGCAACCCCGGCATGGCAACCAGGAGCAGCCCGATTCTGCACCCCAGCGTCCTGATTTGTATCTGTTTGACGCCCAATCCAAGCCCAGTATGCCCAGATCAAGCTCATCGTTGGATTAGTTTCGCTTTTCGCCGTTTTGCGCGTTCTTGCTTGGTTTTGGAGGCGATCGAGGCCACGCAAAAGTTGATATCTTTTCATACCGCGGGCATTGGGTTAAACTCTCCCATGCGGAGGCATCAAATTGTGAACCAGAAGAGATTGTGGACCGCGGCTCTAATGCTGGCGGCCTTAACCGCTGTGCCGCATCACGCCATGTGCCAGCAAAAGTCAAATATCCAGGACGGACTGGTTGTGTTGCACCTTCCGGCGCCTGAATTGCCCACCTCGGGCACAGAAATCAATTTGAATAAACCGCCTGTACAACTCCCGCAGAGCCCACCCTCGCAGCCCGCCGCTGGCGCCCAGCCGGGAGTTCCGACCGGCGGCATGCCCGCCCCCATGCAGGCTGAGGGGAGCCTGAATCCGGCAGCGGGCGTGTCTCCGGGGATGGTGGAACCCCCGGACGTGTACTGGATCAATTCCCCTCCACTTACCATGGCCAAACTGCGCGGCAAGGTGGTGCTGATCGATTTTTGGGAATATACCTGCATCAACTGCATCCGCACTTTTGCTGAGAACAAGAAATGGTACGAGCGCTATCATCGCTACGGGTTCGAGATCATCGGCGTCCACGATCCGGAGTTTGACATTGCCGCGCCCGTGGAGCACGTGGCGGCGGCGGTCAAAAGGTTTAAACTGCCTTACCCCATCGTTGTTGATGACAAGTACCGCATCTGGAACTCCTACCACAACGATACCTGGCCGAACCGCTTTCTGATTGACGCCAAAGGAGTGATTCGCTACGGCCGCGCGGGTGAAGGAGCGGATGCGGCGCTCGAGCGCGCCATACAAAGTCTGCTCCAGGAGGCGCATCCGGGGCTAAAGTTCCCCGCCAGCTATACCATTCCACAGGAACAGGACGCTTTTGCTTCCGCGTGCGGAGTTCCTACGGCCGAGATGTATGTGGGCGACTGGTACGGGCGGGGGATTCTCGCCAATCCCGAAGGCTATCATGAGCATCGCTCCTTTGTTTACCCGCTGCCCACCGCGGTGGCGGACGGCAAGGTGGTTGTAGGCGGTCGATGGGAAACGGAAAAGTCGGAGATGATCTTTCAGGGCAAGAAACAGGGACAAGGCGAGCTCCTGATGCGTTATCACGCCCGTGAGCTGTACGCGGTGATGAACGTTCTGCGCTCCCACCCGTCGCGCCTTTATGTACAACAGGACGGGAAGGATTTGACTGCCCAGAATAAGGGTGTGGATGTAAAGCTGGACGCCCAGGGGCATTCCTACATTCTGGTGCGCGAGCCCCGCATGTATTACGTCGTCCAAAATCCCGAATTCGGCAGCCACGAAGTCACTTTCGTTCCCGCTGCCAAGGGAATTGCGATCAATTCTTTTACCTTTGGCAATAATTGCCAGGTGGATTTTCCGCATCTCTGAAGACGCATGGCAATACCGCGGTGTGGCCTGGACAAGCAAATTAAACCCATGCCGGAAGATCCTTAAGGATGCTCGGCGCAGCCCTCTTCCACTTTTAAGGAGCCTGTGCAACGGCTGGCCGTCTGCCCTTGCGTTATGCTCTACAACCCTGCCCATTTGAGTAAACTGCTAATATGGTCTGCTCAAGCATATTGGCGCCATGAAAGCGGAATGCCTTCAGGCCCGCGCTCGGGCCGCTCTTCAAGTTCAAAAAAGACGACGTTATGGTCGTTAAAAGCGACCGCTGGATCAAGCGTATGGCAAAAGAGCAAGGCATGATTGAACCCTTTGCGGAAAGCCAGGTGCGCGAGGGCGTGATTTCCTATGGTGTTTCCTCCTATGGCTATGATCTGCGTGTTGCCGATGAGGTCAAAATTTTCACCACTGTAAGCAGTACAATTGTGGACCCAAAGAATATTGATGCCCGCTCCTTTGTTGAGTTCAAGGGACCTGAGTGCATCATTCCTCCCAATTCGTTCGCCCTGGCGCATTCCGTGGAAGACTTCCGCATTCCACGCAGCATTCTCACCATTTGCGTGGGCAAGTCCACTTACGCCCGCTGTGGCATTATTGTGAACGTTACGCCCTTTGAGCCGGAGTGGGAAGGCTTTGTGACCCTCGAAATTTCAAATACTACGCCGCTGCCTGCTCGTGTTTATTCCCACGAAGGCCTGTGCCAGATTATATTTTTTGAATCTGACGAACTTTGCGAAGTCTTCTACAAAGACAAGAAGGGCAAGTACCAGGCACAGCAGGGTATTGTGCTGCCCAAGTTTAAAGCCCTGGGCGTCAAGCGCAGGCCTCCTGCTGGAATACAAGAGAGCTGAATGCCACAAATCGTCTGCTTGACGAACCGGCTGGCCGTCACCCTGATAGCGATGGCCTCGTCTGCCCTGCTTGCAACAGCCCTGCCGGCCACACCCGCCGCCGCGGCCACCCCAAACTTTCCTCCATTCGCAACAGGATCGTTGTCGATAGGCAGGCATGCGGTTCCCGCGCAATCTGCAAAGTTTATACAGACCGCCGCGCAGCGGCCTCCTTCGCGCGGCCCGCAGCAAGGCTCGGAACCTGCAAATGCGCACGCGCAGGCAGCCAACGGCGGCAATGCCGATCAGTGGAACGCGGGCCTTGTGCTTACTCCTCAGCAACGCCAGCGTGCCGTGGCCTTTGCGCGGCTTGATTACGGACTTTATTTCATCGGCAGCGCGCTGGCCATTGGCGTTTATCTGGTCATGTGGCTGACCGGGGCGGGCGAGCGCGCAGCATACCTGGCGCGCCGCGCCTCCAGGTATTTGTTCCTGCAATCACTGGTTGCCTTTGTGCTGGTTTATGGTATTGCTCAGATGGTTCGGTTGCCTTTCGCCTTCTACGCCGGTTTTGTGGTTGACCGCCGTTTCGGCCTTTCGCGCGAAACCGCCGCCATGTGGTTTGCCGACTGGGCGAAATACGCCGCCCTGATTGTGGTGGCTGGGGCAATTATCTTCTACGTGTTCGGCTGCATTGTCCGCCGCAATTCTGCCGGGTGGTGGTGGCGATTCTGGCTGGCGCAAATCCCTTTGGTGGTCGCGGTAATATTTGTAGCGCCGCTGGTGGTTGACCCGTTGTTTTACCGGTTCACTCCGCTGGCCAATACCCAGCCGGAATTAACGCAGCAGATTGAGCGCATGACGCGCCGGGCCGGACTCAACATTCCGGCCTCGCACATCTTCAGCATGAACGCCAGCAGTAAAACAACGGAATTGAATGCCTACGTTTCCGGACTGGGGGCAAGCAAGCGCGTTGTCGTGTGGGATACCACGCTGGCCGCTCTGACGCCTGAGCAGACTCTGTTGGTGCTGGGCCACGAAACCGGTCATTACGCCCTGCACCATATTCCAAAGGAGTTTGCGATCGATGAATTGATTGTTCTGGGTCTCTTTTACGCCTGTTACCTGGCGCTCAAGGGCTTGTTGCGAAGCCGTCCCGGCGCCATTCAGAATCTGGCTGCGCTTCCCGCGCTGCTGACGATGGTAGCGGCGCTCGCATTTCTTTCTTCGCCTTTGTTCTGCGCCGTTTCGCGCTATTACGAACACCAGGCCGACCAGTATGGCCTTGAAGTGGCCCACGGAATCGTGGCAGACCCGAACGCTGCCGAAATTGCCGCCGATCAAAAGCTGGGTGTTCGTGATTTGTCTGACCCGGATCCGCCAGGATGGATCGTTTTTTGGCTTTACACCCACCCGCCCATCGCGGAGCGTATTCGCTTTGCTGCCAATTACCGCCCATGGGCGCAGGGCAAACACGGTGAGTTTGTTTCCGAATAACCGGCGCGGCGCCTAATGCGCAAGGCGGTTGTACTTTTTCAGCACTTCCCGCAGTTTGTCGTGGGGAAGCGCCTGGACCGTATTGTTATTGATGCCGGTCATGGTTCTGGCCGCGACCATGGCGTTGATGATGGCCTCTTCGGTGGATTGCACGGTGGCCTCAAAGAGCGGGTCCATCTGATCATTGGGCAGCATTTCAATATGCCGGATACCATTGGGCATGGCGGCGCGCGGGTTGGCGGTGGAAAAAGCGATGAAGATGTCGCCCGACCCGTTGCCGGAGATGCTGCCGGTGCGCGCCAGTCCCAGCGCGGCACGCCGGGCCAGCCGCTTAAGCTGGTTGGAAACCAGAGGCGCGTCAGTGGCAACGGCAATAATGATAGAACCCGTGTCTTCCTGCCCCGGTGGCAGCACTCCGGCCCACACTTTGGGGCCGGGAATTTCCCGCCCTACCGGCACACCGGCCACGCGCAGAAATTCGCGCGAACCGCAGTTGCATTGCACCAGGACGCCCACGGTATAACCTCCAGAGCGCGCCGGAAGGCGCCGGGAAGCAGTGCCGGTTCCTCCCTTGAATTCATAGCAAACCATTCCTGTGCCGCCGCCCACGTTGCCTTCGGCAATGGCGCCGCCCTGAGCTGTATCAATGGCGTGGAACACATCCTCGGGGTGCACATGAAAACCGTTCACATCGTTCAGAAAACCGTCGTAGGTTTCCGCCACCACGGGCAGCGACCACCAATATTCCGAGCCTTCAGGCTGGCCGTGCTTCACACGCCAGTCAATCACCGCGTCGCGCACCACACCCACGCTATGGGTATTGGTGATCATCACCGGGCCTTCCAGAAATCCAGACTCCTCCACCCAGGTGGTTCCGGTCATCTCCCCGTTGCCATTCAGTGAAAACCAGCCGGCAAAAACCGGATCGGAGGATTGCCTGCCGCGCGGCAGAATGGCCGTGACGCCGGTGCGCACCGGTCCCTTGCCCACCACCAGTTTGCCCTGTCCGGAGATCAGCGTGGTGTAGCCCACTTCAACGCCCTGCACATCCGTAATGGCGTCGAGTGGTCCGGGGTTTCCGTCAAACGGCACACCCAAATCGCGCGCCCGTGGTGGACGCGACCGTTGGGCGCGCGCACCAACGCCCCCTGCCAGAATCAGCAATAGAACTGCCGCAGCCGTTCGAAAGCGCATCACGGGCCTGCCTCCTTTGGATCGTCCACCGCTTTCCGCAAGGCGGGGGATTTTATCACATCCGCACCGGCGCACCCCAGGGCGACGCCCGCGTTACAGGCGGAACAGGGGTGCGAATGCTTTTTGATGGGGGCCATCCCACGGTGATAGAATGCGCCAGTGGATTGGAAAGGCTCGGTTCAGAATTCGCATATCCAGGCGAACCCTCCAATCTTCCGCCGGAAGCGCGAAAAGGGGGAACCCATGCGTGCCTATATTCTGATTAATGTCAGGCCGGGACGAGTTCGCGAGGTGGTTGGAGCCGTGGGCAAGCTGGAAGGGGTACAGCACGCGGATGCCTGCTGGGGTTTGCCCGACGTTTTTGCGTACGTGGATACCGCCGACGAAGCCACGCTGCATCAATTGGTTATGGAAAAGATCCAGAAACTGGAGGGTGTGGAGCGGACGGAGACGCACATTGTTGTAGGCTAGTAAATGAGCCTAGAGCAGGAAAAGGAGCCCGGCAGACCGCCAGGCACAGGCTCAAAACCTCAAAGAGACTGAATCACGGGCGGGGCTCCTTTGCAGTCCGGGAACTGCTCTTCCGCCTTCCGCACCTGGTTTCGGCCGCCTGCTTTGGCCGCGTACAAGGCCTTATCCGCCGCTTTCAACAAGGTATTCAGATCGGACGACGATGTTTGCACGCTGGCCGCCACGCCCCCGCTCATGGTGACGTGAACCACTGCTTCCCGGGTCTCAACTGGAAGCTCGGCGATCAGTTTCCGGAGGCGCTCCGCGCGGGCGCTGGCGCAATCCAGACAGCAGTTGGGCAGGATCACGAGGAATTCCTCACCCCCGTACCGGCCCACCAGGTCATAGGAACGCACGTTACTGACGAGGCGGTGCGCAGCCTCGCGCAGCACGGCGTCTCCCACCAGGTGACCGTAGGTGTCGTTGATCGACTTGAAGCGGTCAATATCCACCATCAGGATGCCGGTGCACTGGCCCGATCGTTCTCCACGGTTCAATTCACGCGCAAGGGCGTCCATAATGGCGGCGCGGTTCCACAAACCTGTTAACCCGTCATGGGTGGCTTCTTTGCGAATTTCCTCACGGGCCCGAATAAGCTCATCCTGCAAATGGATAATGCGAGCCCCGGCGCGAACCCTGGCCTGCAGTTCCAGGGCGTCAAACGGTTTGGTAAGGTAATCGTCGGCGCCCGCCTCGAGGCCGGCAATCACGTCCTCTTTCTGGCCTTTTGCAGTCAGCAGCAAAACGTAAACGTATTCGCGATCAAGTGCGTTGCGAAGTCTGCGGCTCACCTCCACGCCGTCCATTTTGGGCATCATCCAGTCCAATATCGCCAGCTTGGGGGGATCATCACTGTGCAGCGCCTGCCACGCTTCTTCTCCATCACTGGTGGCCAGCACTTCATAACCCCACTTGGTAAGGTGCGATTGAAGCACCCGTCGTGAGATAAGGTCGTCTTCGGCTATCAGAATCTTCATCAGCTTTACTCGGGATCGGCCGTTAACGTGGGGCTGAGTGCCGATCGCTTTCAGATCGGTTGCGCGCCGGCTTTTCAGCCGGCAGGAGCGATTTATTCCCTCGCTATCCACATCGGCAGTTTCAAACGATTAAATAAGAGACCGATGGCGAAAAGGCTGTTTTCGATCACCCAGCGGGAGGTTGGGTGCGGGTACATCTGTATCCGTGGTTTGGACCGCATCGAGTGGCGCCGGAGTCGCTATGCCTGCAGTGCGCGCTCACCGTCCTTTGAGTTCACCCGGGATGAATCGCGCTGAGGCGCTGCAAGCCTCGCCAGGCTGGCCAGGTCATCTTCCTGCAGCGGCTTCAGCAGGCATGCGTCAATGCCGCCTACGCCAAACAAATCAGCCGCAGCCACCTTGGGCGTTAAAACGACTACCGGCACTCGATGTCCGCTTTGCTCAAAGCGGGTCCGTAACGCGGCGACGGTCTGGTAGTTATCGAGAATGGCCAGATCGTGGTCCAGCAGTACCAGGTCAAAGGCTTTCACTCCGTACTTATCGAGAATGGCCAGGGCCTCGCGGCCCGTCTCCGCAACCTCAATCGCATAGCCCGATTTCCTTAGGGACAGGAGCCACGGCGCTGGCCCTTCGATCATGGGATCAACCAACAGAATTCTCAATCCCGAAGCAGAATCGATGGGAGCGCAAGGCTGCGCAATTGCCTGCGTCTGGACTTCTTGATAACTTTGATGGTCAGGCGCAAGTCGCTGTGAAGCCACCAAAGGAAGATCCAAAGTGAAGCTGAACTCGCTTCCCACCCCCGGATGGCTTTGTAGACTCAGCTCCCCGTTCATCAACCGGACAAGCTGACGAGAAATCGCCAGGCCCAGCCCCGTACCCCCATACTTTCGGGTAGAGGATCCATCAACCTGGACAAAGGCCTCAAAAATACTCTGCTGTTTTTCGGGAGGAATACCGATGCCTGTGTCGCGAACCCAAAAGCGCACGGTGATCGCTTCCGATTTAGCCGCCACCATGATGGCGCCCAGATGAACGCTGCCTGTTGCAGTGAACTTGATGGCATTTCCCATCAGGTTGGCAAGCACCTGGCGCAACCGGTTGGGGTCTCCAAAGACGCGTGCGGGGATGGCCGGGTCGATTTCAATGGAAAGGGACAGCCCCTTTTCCCTCGCCTTTTCCGCCCATGCGGGCATGCCGGATTGGACGGTGGCTCGAAAGTCGAAGGGCGCCATTTCCAGCTCTACTCGCCCGGCTTCCAGCCTGGAATAGTCCAGCATGTCATCAATGACTTTCAACAACGACTCGCTGCACATCTGAACGATGCCCAGATATTCGCGCTGCTCACCGGAAAGGTGCGACTCCAGCAGAATACCGGTCATGCCGACGATTCCGTTCAACGGGGTGCGAATTTCGTGGCTGGTGTTGGCAAGAAATTCACTCTTGGCGCGATTGGCAGCTTCAGCCGCTTCTTTGGCCTGTCGAGTGGCAATCTCTGCCAACCTCCGCTGTGTTACGTCACGCGCGAAGCCCAGAATGCAAACCGGAATCCCGTTTTGAGTGATGACTCGTGTGCTGACGTCGAGTGCCGCTTCACGTCCGTCCTTGGTATTGATGGTCAGTTCAAAGGGACCCTCGGCGTTGCCTTTTACCAGCCCTTCCACCCAGCTTTGCACACCCGGACGGAGCGCTTCGGGAGCCATCTCCCACAAGGTGCAATGCAACACCTCTGCTGCGGTGTATCCGGTTATGATTTCTCCGGCCTTGTTCCAGGTGATCAGCCTCCCCGCCATATCGTGGGTGTAAACAATATCGCTGGAGTGGTCAAGCAGCTCGCGGTAGCGTTCGCGAAGTACATCCTCGCGATCCAGTACGCGGCGCAACAACTCTTCCTGAACAGCTTCGTTGCGGCGGGCGCTGGAAATCTTGCGGACTTGGAAAAGAATAATTCCCAGTAAAACTCCCATAAACACTAAGGACGGCGTGGTTCCGGGAAGAAGCGATTTTGCGAAAGTTAAACTCTGCAGCACCGCCGGCCTGCGGGCAATTTGGCCAAGCGTATCGATGGTGGAGACTGCGGGGGAAGTTCCGCGGCGCAAGGCTGCCAAACCCGCGCCTGAGAGATGAGCCTTGCCCGTGGCCATCGGGGGCAGCAGCAGAACGGCGCAAGACAACAGGCCAATCCTTGCCATCTGTGCACACAGCGCGCCACTCTTGCGCGATAAACGGCGCTGCCCCGCGCCGGGCATTCGCCCTTGTTCCCGATCAAGCCCTGTGTCGATCAAGATTGTCTCAGTGAAATTCATTTCCCTGTGTCGCATGATCAGCGGCGGACCGGTTTGCCGATCGTCTCCAGTTGCGGTCTCACGATTTTTTCGTAACAGCTTGGGCATACTCCGTGCGAGAACTCCGCCTCGGAATGCTCGGCAATATAGGTTTCCAATTGCTCCCAGTAGTTGGCGTCATTACGTATGCTTTTGCAGTACGAGCAGATGGGAATCAAACCGCGCAGCCTTTTGGCCACTAAGACTGCCTTTTCAAGGTCTCGCACCCGTTCGGCGAGCATGCTCTGTAGTTGGATGACTCGCGCGCCCACTTGAATGCGCGCCTTTAGAATCCCGCGGTCAAACGGCTTGGTTACATAATCATCCGCCTCAGCTTCGAGCCCCTGGATCATTTCTTCGCGGCTGACGCGCGCTGTAAGTAAAATGATGTAAAATGGCCGCCGGGTCATTTCTTTCCGCAGCCGCCGGATCAATTGCAGCCCGTCGAGGACCGGCATCATCCAATCCAGGATCAGGAGTTGAGGCGCAGCTTCGTCCTGCAACAGATGCCAGGCTTCCTGGCCGTCAGCTGCCGCCAACACTTCGTACCCCCACGATGAGAGGGTAACCTCAAGCATTCGCCGCGATGTGGGCTCATCTTCGGCAATCAGAATCCGCATGGAGAAAGCGATTCTCCTGGAAATGTATTGGGTGAGCCCGGCTGCAAGACCTTGTGGAAAGGATCATGGTAAGGAGTTGGCTGCGCGCACCGCTTCAATGGACTGATGGACAATAACCGGGTCTTGTTTCTCTTCCAGCGACATCATCGGCACTTTGGGCGGGCGGGTTGAAGGGGAATCCGCGAACAATGCCGGGGTTTTATCCATTCCGTGCATGCCGCTGGCGCCACAACCGTCCAATGTCGGGGCTGTGTTATATTCCCAAGTGGGTTTTATGGAATTGAGAGATCGCAAGGTTAGAGAGCCCTTAATTGATCAAACCAGTCCGGCGCCCCAGCCCGGCGAACTGGCCCCTTATGCCTTTCGCACGGATGAATCAAGAGGTCGGCGATTCCCTGAGCCGCTTCACCCTTATCGAGGTGAGTTTGAGCGGGACCGGGACCGGGTGTTGCACTCGCGAGCGTTTCGGCGCCTCGAGGATAAGACACAGGTCTTTTCACGCCGCTCCTCAGACCACTTTCGCAACCGCCTTACCCATACCCTGGAAGTGTCTCAAATCAGCCGCACCGTGGCCCGAACGCTGCACTTGAATCAGGATCTGGTGGAAGCCCTGGCCCTGGTGCACGACATTGGCCACCCTCCGTTTGGCCACGCCGGCGAGGAGGCTCTTGACCAACTGATGCGCCTTCATCGCGACGCTTTTGATCACAACCTGCACGCGCTCAGAATCGTGGAATCTTTCGAGCTGAAATACGCTGCATTTCCTGGCTTGAATTTAAGCTTTGAAGTTCGCGAGGGCATCATCAAACACTCCCGCGACTATGACCCTGCCCGGTATCCGGAGCTCGGTGAATACCTTCTCCACCTGCGGCCGCCGCTCGAGGCTCAACTGATTGACCTGGCGGATGAGATTGCCTACAACTGCGCGGACCTTGACGACGGCTACGAATCCAAGCTGATCGATCTGGAGCGGATTCGGGTCGGACTGCCTTTGTTTGACCGTTTCTTTCGCGTTGTGGAGCGCCGGTTTCCGCAAGCCCTCGAAAAGCTGAAATTCAATGAGGCGCTCAAACGGGTGATGGACCATCTGGTGACGGACCTGATCCGCACGACCAGCGTCCGGCTCAAAAACCTGAAGCTGGATTCTAGCGCCTCGGTGCGGCAGCATCCGAAGCGCGTGGTCAGCTTCAGCCCTCGTGTAGCCGCGCAGAACAGGGAGATAAAGGCCTTTCTCTATGCTCAACTTTACTCGCACGCCGACGTGAAGGCGGAAAGAACGAAAATGGTCCGCAAGGTGAACCGATTATTTAAACTGTTTACGGACCGCCCCCGCCTGCTACCCCCTTCGTACTTCAATATGACCAGGCACGAACCCGTCCACCGCGTTGTGTGTGATTACCTTGCCGGAATGACGGATCACTTCTTACATCAGGTATATGCCCGAATGGTGCGCTGAATCAGGTCAGCCGGAATGCCGCGGGGCATCCTGATGCTTTTCCAGCGGCGCGGATGGCGCGACAAAATGTCGCAGGCGGGGCAGTAACAGGGAGTGCATGGCTTCGGGCCCGTAGAACCGGCTGTATACGTAAGCAAGAAAAGCCGGCTGCGAAAATCGGGCGGGCGCCGTCCTGAGGAACGGAAAGTAGCCAAGACGGCCAAAGGTGACCTTGCCATCTTCATGGTAAGAAGGCACCGGCCAGGGAGAAGCAAAGAATCGAAACCCCGCCCGCGCTAACGTACGGCGCCAGTTGCTGCCCGAGCGCGGTGTAACCTCGCCGTACATCCTCCATAATTGTCCGGTGGGGCAGGCGGTACTTTTTTCTTTGGGCAGCAGCACTTTCAACATGGCGGCTCCAAGCCCTTCGCCACGGCGGGAGGGATCAACAAAAATGTAACTTCCAAAGGACGATCGGAATGCCGGGAACACCGCGGTCAATGCGCCTCCTACCATTTCTCCCCGGCAATAAGCGGCATACAGGTGTATCGGGTCAACGCGGGCGGGCGAAGGCTTGATGATGCGTCTGAGAATTGAAGCGCCAACGCGCTCGTCCGGGTGAAACGACTTCATGTAGATTTTCAGGAGCTGGTCAAGCTGCTTTTGATCGCTTGCCTGCAACAACCGGGCTTCGACTGGTGGTTTCATGATTGTTTCCGTAACCTGCTCTTGATTAACTTACCCACGTCGATTCGAAATCCGCTGTAGACCGCGCGAAATTGGGCGATTATGATGGGCGTGCCGGGTTTAGCCCGCACCGGCCAGACTATGATCGGGTGGAATCTGTGCCAGCACGGCAGCAACCAGTGTACGACGTTTGCGTGATCGGCTCCGGCGCCGCGGGCGGCGTGATGGCCAAAGAGCTTTGCGAAGGCGGAGCAAAAGTCATCTTGCTTGAAGCTGGCCGCAAGGTGACTCCGGCTGAATTCCTTTCGCACAAGTGGCCCTATCAGCTTCCGTTCCGGGGGCTGCGCGGCGAAAAACAGGCCCCGTTCTACCCTGCTGAAATGAGCCGTTCCATCCGCTACGACTCTTGCGATCGCTATGTGGGCGTCGACCGGGTACGAGTGCTGGGCGGTCGCACGCTGCACTGGAACGCCGTCACTCTGCGCTACGCTCCGCAGGATTTTGAGGAGCGCAAACGTGCCGGCGTAGAAGACGACTGGCCCGTCTCCTACGCCGAGCTTGAACCTTACTACGACCGCATTGAGCGGATTATCGGGGTGAGCGGCCGGAACGACCATCTGGCCATACTTCCCGCCGGCACGGATTATCTGCCGCCCATCCCCTGGCGCTGCAGCGAACACATTCTGCAGCGCGCCACGCGCAGCCTGGGCATCCCGCTTATTTCCGTCCGCAAGGCTGTGCTCACCAAGCCTTATGATAACCGTCCTTCGTGCCATTACTGTGGCCATTGTATGGAGGGCTGTGATGCCTCGTCCATTTTTACCACACCAGATTGTATGCTACCCAAGGCGGCCGCCACCGGCAACCTGACGCTGCGCACCAAAACCCTGGCGCGGCAGATTCTGGTAGACACGGAGGGCCGGGCCCGCGGCGTTTCCACCATCAACACCGAAACCCGTGAGGAAGAAGAGGTGCGCGCCCGCATCATTGTAGTATGCTGCGCCACGGTTGAATCCGCACGGTTGCTGCTCAACTCGCGGTCGCCGCGCTTTCCCAATGGATTGGCCAATAATCAGGACGTGGTGGGCCGCTATCTGCACGGCCACCTGACGACCACCATCCATTTTTACCTCTCGGAATTGGCCGGCACGCCGCCTGTGAATCAGGACGGCGCCACGGATCACGTATACATCCCGCGCTACAACCAGGGCGGCGGCCGTCTGAACTACGTGGGCGGATGGGGCATTCAGATCAACTTTGATTCCTACATGTACCCTTACCAGGCGGCTCATCTGCCAGGCTATGGAGCGAATTTCAAGCAGCGGGTGCGATGGCTGCAGCCGGGTCACCTGCTGCTTTCGGCGTATGCCAAAACGCTGGCTGCACCGGATAATCGCGTTACGGTCGACCGCAGCGCCACCGACGAGTATGGTATCCCGATTCCGGTTGTGCATTACCGTTTTGTGGAAAATGACCACTCTATGGTGCGCGCCGCGCAGACCAGCCTTCAGGAAATCGGCGCCAGGCTCAAGACCGAGACGGTCTTTTCCAACTTCAGCGATGGGCCGGTGGCCTTTGCCAGCCATGAGGTGGGAACCATTCGAATGGGAAAGGATCCCAGGACCTCGGTTCTGAATGCCTTTAACCAGGCCCACGAGGTGAAGAATCTGTTTGTCACGGATGGAAGTGCATTCACTACCTCCAGCGAGAAAAACCCCACGCTGACCATCATGGCGCTTTCCCTGCGAGCCGCGGACTACATTCGCGAGTCTCGCCGCAAGGGCGAATTGTAGCGGGGCGGGGGTGCTGCTGCGCAGGCCTCGAGTATGCGGCCGCGGCGGCGCAGATTCAGCAGGAAAGGAAAGTCCTCATGGAACGCAGAAATGCGATCAAAACGATAACTTTGGGCGCGATGGCGGGCGCGGCGGCCACCGCCTTGAACCTGGGGGCCATTCTGAAAGCGCCGCGTGTGGCCTGGAGCGCCGAAGGCTACCAACTGCGGTTCTTTAACGAGAAGGAAAACGCCTTGCTCGATCAACTCATGGAAATGATTATTCCTGCTGACGCGCACTCGCCCGGCGCGCATGCCGCGCAGGTAAGCCTGTTCGCTGACTTGATGGTGGCAACCAGCCCCGACGAGGTGAAGCAGCATTGGCGCGAAGGCTTGCAGGCAATGCAGGCTGATTCTCAGCGCCATTCGATGGAAGCAACCTTGGCAGCGGCTGCATCCCAGGAGGCGAATCCCCAGAAACCGCAGCAGCGATTTTTCGTGAGCCTGAAGCAGATGACCCTGCAGGGTTACTACACGTCAGAAATCGGCATTCATCAGGACCTGCAATACCAGGGCAACAGCTATCTCGATGCCTTTCAAGGTTGCACCCACCCTTCGCACCAGTCGTAGCGTGACGCGGCCGCGGAATCGCCCGCGGCGCCAGCAGAGGGCAGGCAACCGCCGCCTCATCGCTCGCTGGCCTCCGCCACGCCCACACAGCGGTCGGCGCCGCCGTAGTAAAACAACCACTTGCTGCCGATGCGCGCCATGCCTTCAATAAACACCACGTTTGGCACCTGCCCGATCTTTTCCCAGCTTTTTTCAGGTTGAAAGACCGGCGACTTTGAACGGGCCAGCACGCGCGTTGGGTCATGAGCATCAAACAGCGCCCAGCCTGTCCGGTAAACCAGGTGGTCGTCCGCGCCGTTATAGATCAGCAGAATGCCCGCATCCAGCATCACGGGCGGCGGGCCGGGCTCAACCACGCGCGAGTCAAATTGCCCGGCCCGGCTGCGCAGAATGGGCTGCGGAAGCGCATCCTGCCAGTGCAACAGGTCGGTTGAAGAAGCGATGCCCATCTGGCTTCCCTGCCCTTTGGCGTCGCCCAGGTAATACATCCAGTAGCGGCCGTTGATTTTTTGCGGCAATATCGCGCCGGATTTCGTCCAGCCCACGTTCCATGCGCCGCGATAAGCGGGCAGGATCACACCGTGCCGTTTCCAGTGAATGAGATCGCCGGAAGTGGCCAGACACAACTGCGCGTCGTGATGGCCGGGGCCGGCGCCGTCCACGTTGTTGTAGCCGGTGTAAGTAAGGTAATAGAGTCCTTCAATCTTAACCAGGCGCGGGTCCTCAATACCGCCTCCTTTTTCATATCGCTCTTCCGGCCTTAGCACCGGCTGCGGCTTTCGAACAAAGTGGATGCCGTCACTGCTGGTGGCGAACCCCAGGGTCGAGGCGCCGCCGCGATCCTGGGCGCGATACAGCATTACCCACTGGCTGCCATCCCGGATTACGGCAGGATTAAATGTGCCCGCGGACTCAAAACCATCGCCCCGCGGACTGAGCACGGGCCGCAGGGAAGCGCGGCGAATGGCGCCAAAAGGCAGAGTGAAGGTTTGCGCCATGCCAGCCGCCGGCAGTGCAAGCAGCAGCCACAGTAAGCCATGGGCCACCTTGTGGCGCCCGGCTACCCGGGCAGATAATTTCTTTCCCATTCTCGCCTCCTCTCTAACGGTGTCATATTCCGCTTTCAGTCCATTCGCCGCGAAGGCGCGCTATGGCCTACAATGATGTTGCACGGATTCACTGCGGCCTTCGCGCCACAGCAGCCCCGGTCCTTCGCGGTGTTTGAAACAGCCTGCGGGACGCGAGCCTGCGGAGCTGGCACGGCGTAATGCCGGGGGAGCGCAATCATTCATTCATCCGTCCGGAGGTTTCTCTTGAACTTCAATATTGAAAAATGCGAAGCCGGCGCCAGCCGGGCCGCGGTTACGGCTGTCATTGCCGGAGCGCTGGTTGTGTTTCTGCTTGTCTTCAAACTGTCGAACACCCACGCTCCCGTCATCAGCGTTCAGCCTGCGCTGCACGGCATTGGAGTGAACACGCTGCTGCGATTCGAAGTCAAAGACACGAAATACTCCATCAAGTCCGTCACCATCCAGGTGTTGCAAAACGGACAAGCCTACACCGTGCCCGTCATTTCCCGCCAGCTCGCCGCGCGCGCCGCACCCAAGGCCTTCTGGGGGCGGGGCGGCGCGGATGAAATCGTGCAGGCGCGTGTAGGGCGCAAAGTGATTCCGCAATTGAAGGAGGGCCGGGCAACACTGCTGATCACCGCCGTGAATAATTCATGGGGAAGGTTCTTCCGCGGCGGCAAGCACTTTGTGGGTTTCGATCTGCCGGTGCGTTTTGCGCCGCCGCTTGTCGACGTGCTGACCACGCAGCACTACATCAACCAGGGTGGGTGCGACATGGTGGTGTACCGCGTCTCGGAGGGCACCCTCAAATCCGGCGTGCAGGTTGGTAATCTTTTCTTCCCCAGCTTTGCCGCCAGCCAGGCTCAGCCGCTGGTCCGCCTTGCCATCTTTGCCTTCCCTTATAACGTCGACCCTTCCACCGGCGCGCGCGTGATTGCCGAAGACGACGCCGGCAATCAAACTCTCGCCAATTTCAATTATCGCGTCTTTCCCAAAACTTTCCATTCCAGCACCATCGAACTGACTGATGCCTTTCTGAACCGTGTTGTGCCGCCCATCATGACCCAATCAGGCCTGGATGATCAAGGCAGCTTACTGAAGAATTTCCTGTATATCAACGGTACGGTCCGCAACGAAGACTCCGACCGGTTGCTGGCTTTTGGCAAGCAAACCAGCCCGCAGATGCTTTGGAGCCAGCCCTTCGTTCAACTCTCCAACTCCAAGGTTGAGGCTTCTTTCGCCGATCACCGCACCTACACGTACAACGGCCAGGTTGTCGATCACCAGGATCACCTGGGCTTTGATCTTGCCGTGGTTGCACACACGCCGGTGGTTGCCGCCAACGACGGCAAGGTGGTTTTTGCCGGTTGGTTCGATATTTTCGGCAACGCCGTCATTATTGACCACGGTGACGGCGTTCAAACCCTTTACGGCCACCTGGCCTCCGCGGATGTTAAGCCGGGGGAGCCGGTAAAGCGCGGTCAGGTTATCGGTCACAGCGATTCTACAGGCCTGGCCGGCGGCGATCACCTGCATTTTGAAGTGCTGCTCGATGGCATACCGGTCAACTCAACCGAATGGTGGGACCCGCATTGGATTCATGACCGCATCACGGCCAAGCTGGCTCCTTATCAGTCCACAGCCACCACAGCCGCAAAATAGCCCGTCGCCGGCGGGCTCGGGCAAGGTTACGCTTGCAATCCCTTCCGGCTTCGATACAATAAGGCCACTCCCATGAAGGATATCTTCTCCGCCTTTGGAAATGAGGTGTTCCGCCCTCTGGTCACGCTGCTGCTGCCCGGCGCCGTGGCGATCAGCACGTGGCTGGCGATCCTTCTCGATCGTTATCCCGGGCTGCGCAAATTTGGTTCTGAGTATTCCACCGAAGCTTCTCTGCTGTTGCTTTGCGCGGCGCTGTTTGCGGGCATGGTGATTGAAGATTTTGGCTCGCGCCTGGAATCCCGCTTTGACGCTCTGCTGAATAAGGAAACCAAAGGAGCGCTGGCTCAGGCCTGGTCCGGCTACCTGCGCGTGGCGTTCAAAACAGAGCCTGTGGCAGAAAAATACCTTACCACTCTGGTTCTGCGTTTAAAGTTTGAATTGAGCGGGGTATTTGGATTGCTGATAGCCGCGGTGGGGTTCTTGTTTCTGCCACCCGGAACAGCCGGGCACCGCGGCATGGCGGCGCTTGTTGCAACGGGTCTGGCGTTCTACCTGGCGATGGAGGCAAAAGCCACGCACCGCCTCTTGCACCAGGTACGGACGGAAATACTGGGCGTCATCACGGTTATCGGTTAATCCAGCCGCCGCCTTCGGCGCCCGCTATTCGTAACGCAGCGCCACAATCGGATCGAGCTTGGCAGCCTTTAGCGCCGGCCACAATCCAAAGAACAGCCCCACGCTCACCGCAACCGTAAACCCGGTAATCACAGACCACAAAGGCACCTGGGTGGGGAAGGCGGGTAGTGCAACGCGCAGCAGCGCGCTGATGGCCCACCCAACGCCTATACCCAGCAGCCCTCCTGCGCCCGTCAGCGTCATGGCCTCCATCAGGAATTGCCAGGTAATGTCGCTGCGCCGCGCGCCTATCGCCTTGCGCACCCCAATCTCGCGGGTACGCTCGGTTACCGAAACCAGCATGATATTCATCACGCCGATGCCGCCCACCAGAAGTCCAATGGAAGAAAGCACCACCATCACCAGCGCCGTGGTGGCAATAATCTGCTTGAACTGCGAGATAATCGAGTCTGCCGTGGCAATGCCAAAACTGTCGGGCGCGTCGGGCTTGTCGCGCCTCAGGCGTCGCAGCAGACCGGTTACTTCATCCTTGGCCTCATTCACGCGCCCGGGCAGCGCTGTGGCCAGAATAAAATTCTCCTTGGCCGATGGGTAAATTTTCTTGTAGGTCAGGTAGGGGACGTAAATCACCCGGTCGTTGCCGTTATCCCCCAGGAACGATTTGCGCTTGGCGATGGTGCCCACCACCTGGAAATTCAGTCCATCGATCACAAGGTACTTTCCCACCGGATCTTCATTGGCAAAGAAGCGGGTTACCACGTCGTCGCCAATCACGGCCACATTGTTGCGGTGCAGATTATCAATGTCCGTATAGAATCTTCCATCTTTTAGCTCGGAGTTGTTCACCCGGAAGTCATCCGCTGTTGCGCCGACAAAGTTGGCGTCCAGCATGTCCTGTCCCTTGTACTTCACCACGGGCGGTGTCGAATTCCAGCTGAAAAGTTCCACCGCTACGGCCTCAACATCCTGGCACTGATCGCGAATATCCATCGCCATATCGTACGTCAGCGGTTTTCGCAGCCGTTCCTCGCGCGTAAGGTGGAAATTAATGCCGGGCTCAAATTTAAAAATGTAAAGGTTGCGCCCGCCGAAGGAGCGCATCGTCTCGGTGATCTGCCCTTCCAGGCCCGCAATCAGCGACGCCACCAGGATGACCGTGGTGGTGCCAATCAGTACGCCGAGCACGGTAAGAAATGACCGGAATTTATGGGAGCGCAGCGTATCGAGCGCCAGTCGCAAATTTTCAAGCAGCGAATGCCGTGTTTGCGGCATGGGTTAAGCCTCCGTCCGAAGCGCTTCAATGGGGTCAAGCTTGGCGGCCTTGGATGCGGGATAGATGCCAAAAAATAGCCCCACGGAAAGCGAGAGCGCCAGCCCCACAATCACTGCGATCACTGGCGTGTTGGCCGTAAAGAAAATATTCACGATCTGGCTGATGATTACGGAGAGCAGCACGCCCACCGCGCCCCCCGAAACCGCCATCACGCCCGATTCAATAATGAACTGCAGCAGAATGTCGCGCCGCCGCGCCCCCAGCGACTTGCGGATGCCAATCTCGTGTGTGCGCTCCGTGACGCTGGCCAGCATGATGTTCATAATCACAATGCCGCCAATCACCATGAAAACCGCCACTACACCGATCGTGACCGCGAAAATAGTGCCCGTAAGCTGCTTCCACGCCGACATGATCGTTTCCGACGCGTTGATGCCGAAGGTGTTTTCCTCGTGGAAAGGAACGTGGCGGCGGGCGCGCATCAGGGCGGTCACTTCGTCTTCAAGTTCCAACATACCGTCGGCGTTATAGGCCTGAATGGAAACCGCAAGCTGCGGGCGCCGCACAAAGGTCTTTTGAAAACTGCTCAGAGGGATCTGCACAAACTGGTCCTGGCTTTGGCCAAATGTAGTGCCAATCACCTGCGCCGTGCCAATCACCCGAAAGGGGATGCCGGCCACCAGAATTTCTTTGCCCAGCGGATCCACATTGGGGAAGAAACGCGTCACCAGGTCATGGCCGATAAAGCAGACCATGGAGTTGTGACTGTAATCCGTGTCGTTAAAGTAGCGGCCCAAATCCACCTTGGCTTGTCCAATATCCAGCATGCTGGGCGTTACGCCGGTAAGGTCAACGTCGTAAACAATCTGCCCGTTATAGCGCACGTCGGGCGGGCGCATTTGCGCCTCCGCGCCAATATTGCGATAGCCTTTCAGGTTGTCGCGCAGGAAGGTGTAATCCTCGATCCGGATGGGTTTGTTCCGCCGCCTGGCCCGCAGCCACGAATCGTAGCCCTGCGCCCATTGGAACTGGTGCAGGATAAAGGTATTGGCCCCCAGGTTGGCGATGTGATCGGCAATGTAAAGGTTCATGCCGTTCACCACCGACATCACCACAATCAGGGTGGTGGTTGAAATCACCACACCCAGCAGGGTAAGGAACGCGCGCAGCTTGTGCGTGCGCAGCGCCTCAATCGCAAGCCCGAAAGCCTCGCGCGCGGTGAACAGCAGGCTTACACGCTCCGCGCGATGTTTGCCAGGTAAGGCCTGGTTATCCGGCTGATTGAAAGTTGACACATTTACCTCGGCGCCCGAAACTTAAGCCCGCTTCAATCGCTCCCCAGGCGGGCTTCCTGATTGGCCGGGGAGAATGCGCTGCCCTCAATCCCGAACGCGTTCGTCACGGTCGATTTTTCCATCTCGAATGTGAATAATCCGTGCGGCGCGGGCGGCAATATCGTGTTCGTGCGTCACCAGAACAATCGTGTTACCGCCCTGGTGCAGGCGGTCAAACAGGTTCATGATTTCCACGCCGGTCGCCGAATCCAGGTTGCCGGTAGGTTCATCCGCCAGCAGCAGGGAGGGCCGGTTGACCAGCGCCCGGGCGATGGCCACGCGCTGCCGCTGCCCGCCGGAAAGTTCATTGGGCTTGTGGTGCATGCGGTCGGCAAGCTCGACGCGTGCCAGGGATTCCTTGGCGCGCTCAATCCTTTCTTCGGCCGGAGTGCCGTTATAAATCAGCGGCAGTTCCACGTTGTGCAGCGCCGTAGCCCGCGCCAGCAGATTAAAGGTCTGGAAAACGAATCCTATTTCCTTGTTGCGGATGTAGGCCAGCTCATCATCGGTCATCAGGCTGACCATTTTTCCGTTCAGCCAATATTCGCCACGGCTTGGCGTATCCAGGCAGCCGATCAGGTTCATCAGGGTTGACTTGCCGGAACCGGAAGGCCCCATGATGGCCACATAGTCACCACGTTCGATGTCAAAAGTGATGCCGGAAAGAGCGTTGACCGTCATCTCGCCCATCTGGTAGGTCTTCCACAAATCGCTGGTGCGAATGACCACGCTTTCCTGCGGTGCTTCCAGCGGACGCCCTGCCATTTCAGTTGCCAGTTGTGTGCCCATCGCCACCTGCCTTTTGCTTTGGTTTTTGCGGGCTGGCACAGCCAACCGCATCGTCCCGGATGCCCTACCCGGCCAATCTCCCGCCGTTTCAGAACTGCTAGCTCGACTGGCTGGAGCTTCCAGCCCCGGGCCCAGCCGCCGTCGTATTGTCGATCTTCACCTTGGTGTTGCTCTTCAGCGTGCGCAGCACGGAGTAACTGCCGGTGACAATTTCATCGCCGGGTTTCAGTCCCTTGGTGATCTCGACATCAGTTGTGCCCATGATGCCGGTTTCAACCGGAATAAAAACCGCGCGGCCGTTGCGAACCACAAATACTCCCTGAACCTCTTCCTTGGCCTTATCCTTTTCCGCCTGGGTCAGCGGCTTCCGCTCCGCGGCCAGGGCTTTGCCTTCGTTGGCCTTCTTTTCCTGCTCCTCCAACTGGCGCCGCGTGCGGATGGTCAGCGCCTGGATGGGTATGGCAATCGTATCCTTGCGTGTCGCCGTGGTGATCTTGGCGGTTGTGGAAAGTCCCGGACGCAGAACCTGGCTCGGATCGTCCAGGGTGACCACCACTTTGAACTGTTTTGCCTGTTCCGTGCTGGTGGAGGAAGTGGTGGTCGATGTGGTCTGGCCCGTATCAGAGCTGAGCGCGCTCTGCCCGATTTCCGTCACGTGGCCCTTGAACGTCTTGTTCGGAATAGCGTCAATCAGCACGTCAGCCAGCTGATTCATTTTGACGTTCACAATGTCGGTTTCGTCCACCATTACTTCGGCGGTAATCACCGAAAGGTCCGATACCTGGAACAGCAGGCTGCCCGAAGTATTCTGAATGCCGGGCACCACCACCTCGCCCACGTGCACGGGCAGGTCTGTCACAATGCCGTCGTAGGGAGACGTATAAATCGTCTTGTCGCGCACATCGGTGGCGCGTACCAGCGCGGCGCGGTTCTGCAGAATGCGCGCTGAGGACATATCCATATTAAATTTGGCCTGCTCGTACTGGGCGCGCGCCTGATTCACCTTGGCCTGCGAAGACTGCAGGGTCGCCACGGCCACCTGGTAATCACTCAGCCGCTGGTCAAAGGCCTGCCGGGCGATCAGGTCCACCTTCAATAACTGCAAGCCGCGGTCGTAATCGTCCTTGGTCTGCTTCAGTTTGGCCTGCGACTGCGCCAGGTCCGCCTGGGAAGTCTTTAGCGCCGCCGCGGCGGAATCGACGTTGGCCTGCTGCGCCTGCAAATCGGCCTGGGCCGTCTTCAGGGCTGCTTTCTGGGCGTCCACGTCGGCTTCTTCCTGAATATCCTCCGTGCGCATCAGCAACTGCCCCTTCTTCACCTGCTGGCCTTCCTTCACGTAAATATCCGTCACCTTGCCAATCGAGTTGGCATTGACGTTGGCAAAATTCTTGGGCTTAATCTGGCCAGACGCCGTCACCAGCGAGCTCAAGTCCTCCGTTTGCACCTTGCCCGTCTGCACCGTTACCTGGCCGCGTTTGCTCCAGGCTATGCCGCCAACCACCAGCCCTACCAGCGCCACAATGCCAACAACGGGCAGAACTTTCTTTTTCCACGTATTCATAATCCATCCTCAGTTAGTGGAGGAGTGATGTGTGCAACCATGAATTGCCCGCGCCAGGTCCGCTAACGCCCCTCCGCTTTTATTACCGGCTGCTTCCTTGACTCCGGCGTTTTGCTTCCTTAAAAGTATACGCTTGACGACTTTCAAAAGTTTCCGGGATTTCTTCGGATTTCTCCTGCCTGGCGTGGCTTGCATGGGGCGTAATATGTTCTCATTGGGTGATTGGACTCGGTTTGAGACCATCCTGGCCGCTACCGCCCACTGTTTGCTGCATTCTTCTGCGGCGCCTCCATAAATTACACCGGTGCTGCCACAAGCAGCGCTTCTATCCGCGGGACTTGCACCCCAGCACCCGGCAAGCTCGTCACCAGCGCATCCGGCCCCGCATGGACCAGGAAAACCTCACACCCTGACCCGACACCCATTCCATTAGACGCTGGGAGGGGGAAATAGGTACCTCGAATCGCCTCCTTTTTTGCGTTCAGCACGCAACTTATAACTGCGAGCAGTTTGCCCGGAATTCCAGTGCGCGAAATGGGCTTGATTCCTCAGCCGGCGCTGCCGAGGATAAATGTTTGGAACGTTAAAGGTCTCGGGCAAGTGTTTAGCCACTCTTCACATTGAAAACAAGCGGGTTAAGTTAGACTGGGTCTGCTTCAGGAGGAGTGTCGGCCGAGTGCTTGGCGGAATCTCACCAGCGGCGCGTGTTGCCTTGCCACGCCGATCGGTTCAACGTCTTCTTCCCAATCCCAAAGATCAATTCGGCTTTCGAGGTAATTTTTGGCGGATTCGAAGGCCTGGCCAACGCCGAGCGCATCCAACCCGCGCAAGACTTTGGCAAGCTGGCAGTTCTTGTTGCGCTCCATCGTTTGCGTCTTCCGCAGATTACGCAGATTTCGCAGATCCGGTAGCGTCAAAAGAACCGGAACCTCTGGCTCGGCGCCAATCATTGTTCATTTTGTTTGGCTCGGTATTTTTCCCTTGTTGTCATCTGCGAAATCTGCGTAATCTGCGGATTATCTTGTGTGCGCAAATCGCTTGTATTCCAGTGAAGGCGCACCCAAATTTAGTAGCAGACCCACCTCTAGCCCGGAGGCCTTCAAATAGTTGATGATCTGGGCCTCTTCTGTGCCGCTCAGCTTGCCCAGAGCCTTCAGTTCAACAATCACCGAGTCGAAGCAAATGAAGTCCGCACGGTAGGCGCTGTTGAGTTTCTCGCCCTTGTAGTAAACCGCCAGGTCGGCCTCGCGGCGGAAGGGAACGCTTCGCAAGCTCAGTTCACGAGCCAGCGCTTCCTGATACACAGCCTCCAGGAACCCACAACCGAGTTGACGGTGCACCTCCATCGCCGCCCCAATAATCGCGAATGTTCGCGGGTCTCTTTTCTCCATAGCTTTATCCGCAGATTACGCAGGTTTCGCAGATAACACAACAAGTAGGGAGAGCGTACCTAAGATTTTTGGCCCCCGGTCGATTTCTTTTGCTTCGTCACGCTTTTCTTCATTCATCTGCGTCATCTGCGTAATCTGTGGATTTCTTCTTCCCCACCAGCGCAACCGGTCCTTGCACGGAGCACGAGAGCATGGAGGCGATGTGCTTCCAAACGACCTTCTGTAGTTAAATCCAAAGGCAGAAGGGCGGGCTAAAACGGCCAAGGTTTTAACTTGACAACCTATTACTATATAGTATATGATTAGGAATTACATTTGACCTCCGGAGACAGGCCCGCATGGTGACTGCCATGGTTGTGGAAAAGCCGACGGCAATGCGCCCGGCTCAATTCGCCATGCCAGCCGTCAAAGGCCGGAAAAGCGCTGCCCTGGATGCCCCCTGCAATCGTAACTTATTTAATTTAATCACGTTGATGTGCAAATTCCTTCTACGACCAGCTTTCGGCCTGGTCGACCCCGCTCGCCGCCGGGCTGGCGCAAGCCCGGTACCTATTTACACCCGAAAGGCCCACGCCATTTTTAATATTAGGCTGGATATCCTAATTAAAAAACGCGCTGGTGAACAGGTTATTGGAGGAAGTTTGGTAGGGAGCGGCGGCCCTGGGCCCAAAGGACCGAACCTAAAAGCGGGGCAACAATCGGCCAATTTGCAGACCTGGTACGCGATTTCTGGATACAAAGGACCATTCAGTTCCGGCAGGGGCGAGCGCCACGGACGGATGGTGGAGAAAACGCCCTTTTTGCATATTCGACCAGTAAGACTAGAATCCGGAGCGCCGAAAGGCGGCTCGCCAGCGTTCTGCCCCTCGAATCGGGACGGATGAGCGGCCGGCGCCGCCGGACCGTCAAACATCCGGGAGGAAAAGCGTGATTGAAAGGTTGGTAGGCCTGGAGGGATTCGAACCCCCGACCCACGGTTTAGGAAACCGTTGCTCTATCCATCTGAGCTACAGGCCCGAGCAAAACTATATTACCTTGAAGCGCGGGCGGGTGCCAGCGGAAGCGCCCGATTGGGATGATGCGGATGGAACGCGGCCACGTTGCAACTTCACGCCGTGATGGCCGCGCCGCATCTCCCGATAAGCAGGCCCTGAATCGGTTATAATGATGCAGCGACTTAAACTTAAAACATCAGGAGAGTTGATGAATGGAGAATCAAGATAGCACGACGCAAAAGCCGAAGTACGGGGTAAAGCGAGTGGGTCCGGTGACCTTTGCCATTTCCAAACCCAAGCGCCAGCGGCACAAGATGCGCCAAACCCGGCTGAAAAATGTTCGCCGCGCCCGTTAAGCGGAGGCGGCCGTAGCACATGCGCGGCGGATACAACTTAATGCCACGATTCCGCCTCTATTTATTAGTAGGCGTCGGCGGGCAGCGACCTTTAAGTGATTTGCTTTTACCGGAGCAAAATGACAGTAAGAAAGAAACTGGTTCTGGCATTATTTATTGCGGCTTTGATGAGCGTGGCGCCGCTGAAGTTGTGGTGCGCCGTGCAGCCGCTTAGCCAGGATGACGTTGCGCTGCTTTTGATCGGCGGCGCCAGCGAGCAGAAGATGCTGGCGCTCATACAGCAGCGCGGCATCGACTTCCAGATGAATCCCGACCTGGCCAAGAAGTTCCATGACGATGGCGCTTCCGATAACCTGATTGAGGCCTTGACCAAGGCTGGCCTGAAGGTGCAAAGCGCTCCGCCGGCTGCGGCGACACAGGCGGCGGCTGCCCAGCCAGCGCCGCCTCAACCGCCAGCCTCCACTCCGGGGCCAATGCCTGGACCGGCGCCAGGCTCAACTCCTGGACCGGCGCCAGCGGCGCCAAACGGTTCGGCAGCGCCCGCATCCACTGCCACGGCGCCGCGCCCCAGCATGCACCAAGCCATCGAAGAGGCGGTGAAGGACGATACTGCCGGCTCGGGGTCGGAGGACACGCCTCCGGCAAGCACCCGGCCCGTGCCAGGCAAGGCGCCGGCCGCGGCACCCAATCTTTCAGACCCCAGCCCGGCGCAAGTCCAGAATATTATCCAGACCTTCGCCGCAAAAGAGGCGCGGTTCAAGCGCGCGCGCGACAATTACACCTACCACCAGATCAACAAGGTGCAAACCCTGGATGCGGAGGGTAACCCGACCGGCAGCTTTGAGCAGGATTGGGACGTGCTGTTCGATGACAACGGCAACCGCATCGAGCACGTGACCTATGCTCCTGAAAATACGCTGAAAGGGTTGCTGGTAACCCAGCAGGATATGGAGTCGTTCCGCAGTATTCAGCCCTTTGTGCTGACCACGGATGATTTGCCGGAATATGAGGTGAAATACCTGGGCCACGTGAAGGTGGACTATATTACGGCTTACGTTTTTTCCGTGCGGCCCAAGGAAATCCGCAAGGGCAAGGTCTACTTTAAAGGCGTGGTGTGGGTGGATGACCGCGATTTGCAAATTGTGAAGTCCGAAGGACGCACCGTGCCGCAGCCGCGCGGCAAAAACGGCCAGAACCTTTTCCCGCGCTTTACAACCTGGCGCCAGCAGATTGACGGCAAGTACTGGTTCCCCACTTTCACCATGGCGAATGACACGCTTTACTTTGATAGCGGGCCCATCCGAATCAAAGAGATTGTGAAGTACACCGACTACAAGCAGTTCCGTTCCAGATCTCGCATTGGGCGCGCCACTGTTGTCGATGCGCCTTCCGGAAACCCTCAACCGCCGCCCAAACAATAGCCCGCACGCAGCGGCCGCCGGGCGGGCGAATCGGCCGCTGCTCTTGCCCGCGCCTGCTAAAATTCTAAGCCATGGAAAATGCGACGATGGATTGGCGGGTGGTGCTGGTTCGCCCGCGTAATCCTTTGAATATTGGCGCGGTGGCGCGCGCCATGGCCAATTTCGGTTTGCACCAGATGGTTGCCGTACAACCGTATGAAGCGGCCTGGCAGGAAACGCGATCCGCTGTGGGCGCGGAGGAAATTGTGTTGAACGCCCGCGCCGTGGCGGAAATGGCCGCGGCGCTGGAAAGCGTATCCTTGGTGGTGGGCACAACGGCGGGCACGCGGCGGCAAATGACGCGCCCGCTGCTCCCGCTGCCGGGGCTGGGCGCGTGGATAGCCGCCGGGCCTCGGCACAGGCAGGCGGCCTTATTGTTTGGCTCCGAAAAAACCGGCCTTAGCAACGAGGAGATGAGCTTTTGCCATGCGCTGGTGCGCATTCCCACCCTGGAACAGACGCCTTCTATGAACCTGGGGCAGGCAGTGGCCGTTTGCTGCTATGAGCTTTCACGTCAGGGCCTCATATTGGGTCGGGCCTCCGGCCCCGCCAAGCCGCTGCCCAGGGCTGCGCATGCCTCCGCGCCCGCGCCGGCGCCTTCGCTGGAACATCTGTTTGAGCGCGCCGCGCGCGTTCTTGACAGGGTTGGCTATCTGCAACCCAAAAGCCGCGCTGCCACGTTGCGCAAGCTGCGGCGCATGATGCTGGATCATCACCTGTCGCAGCACGACGCCAAAATTCTGGGCGGCATGTTGGCGCAAATCGAGTGGAAATTGAAAAACCCATGATGCGGCGCGAAGTCGGCTGCGGTCGGCAAGTATGCGCTGCAGTCGTTTAGCCCGCACCGGACAGCCCGCCATCAGGCTGCCCGGCGCGTCTGGCAGCTAGTTGCTCTGGTCCGGAGGAGGTGGCGGCGACGGAGGTTGCGGCACCGGGAAAAGAACGTCATGGCGAGGGGGGCCGTCCTTTACGGTGTAATCCGCGGGCACCTGGAAAAGACTGGGATCGGGTTCAGCCCGGCTGATGTTGGTGAGCTGAACAGTGGTTTGGCCCATTCGCGGATCATCCTGTTTAACCAGAACGTAGACCTGCAGGTCGGGCGAATACCAGCGCTCCGAGGTAATGGTGATAGGCTTCTCGTTGCCGATTTTTCCGGCCGGAATCGTGCGCGTAATGCGGGTGCCTTGCGCTTCGACCCCGTTGATCATTTCCGTGCCCAGTGACTCAGTTTGCGGTTCGCCTTCCGGGCCCGAGCCCACCATGCGCTGATAAGGCCGTCCTCCTTCATGTTGCACTTGCCCCATCATCTGCTGCAGATGGTGCGCCCGCCAGGGCATCTTGTGGGCGGTTTTGTTATTGGCATCCAGCAGATAGCGCGTTTGCGCCACGGGATCGTTGATGGTGATCAAGGTGGGCGCAGAGCCGGAAGCCCTCCACGGACCAATCATGGAGAGCTTGCGCTCGCTTCGTGTGCGTCCCTGGCTGTCGCGGTAGAGACTGGCGGAGCTCTTGCGGTCAATGTGGTTTCCGTCGCTCAGTGTCTGGATGGTATCGGTAGTTTCCACGGCGCTATAGGGAGCGCCGGTAACCGTTTTGCCATTCATACCAGGCCCGGCAAACGAGATAAAGAAGCGGTTGGCAAACATGGGCGGGGGCGGGGGCGCGGGCGCCGTATCCTGAGCTTTAAGCCCGGGGATGGCCAGAATTGCCGCCGTGCAGAATATAGCGGCCACAATTAATCGGGATTTCATGCTTCCTCCTAAAAAGTGCACAGATAGACCGTGTTACTGAACAAAACGAATGCCGCGCGCAATGCCATCGCTGCCAATCAGCACGTCGGCCGTAACCAAGGTGTTGGCTGCGGAAAGTGGCGGCTGCATTCCCAGCGAGGCCAGAGCGGCGCCGGGCAATTCAATGCGCACCACCTGCGTCTCAATGGCCTCGGGCATATTCTCGCCTTGCGGCAAGGGTAGAAAATTCCCCGTCCAGATAACGGGGCTGACGGGGTTGATAAACCGGCGCCGTGCCACTTGGGATTTTGTCTTTGCGGAGCGCGCCCGGGCTTTGGCCGCCTGCTTCACGGTGGCTGCTGGCCGCGCTCCTTTTTTCATGGCGCCGGCGGAGGCAGGCAACCGGCCGCTGCTGGCGGCAAGCTGCTGCGACTGCCGGCGGACGGCGGCGTTCGGCGGGGCGATGGCTGAAGTGTGGCGGCGTCCCAAATACATCAACGATGGCGCGGCTATCGCCAGCGCCGCCGCTGTTGCCAGCCCCAGCGCCTTCCAGCGTGATGGCGGCGAAGCGGCGCGGGCCTGCCGGCGAAATTCATTCATCAGGCGCGCTTCCAAAAACGGCGAAGGGGCGCTTTCCGCAACACCAGCGGCGCACATGCCCAGCGCGCTGCTCAGGGCCTGCAGCGCAGCCAGGTGGCGGCGGCACGCCTCGCAAACGGCGGCGTGGTCCATGAAATCCTTCCGCAATGTGGATCCTGCCAAAGGCTGGCGTGCGGCGTCTTCGACCATAGTGGAAAAAGTCCGGCAATCCATGTTCGGCACCTCAATCCTGCCCTAGCTTACTTGCTGCCGCTTCGCGCAAAGGCAATAGTCTTTCCAGCAGCATGGCGCGGGCGCGATGTAAGCGCGACCTGACCGTTCCGGCGGCCAGGCCTAGTACGGCGGCGGCTTCGTTGTAGCTCAGTTCTTGAAGATCGCAAAGCACCGTCACTTCACGGTAATGCGCGGGCAGTGCCAGCACGGTCTGGCGCACCTTCTGGATGGTCTCCGTACGCACCAGGTTGTTAATTATCTCGTCCGGCGCACCGGCCAATACTTCGCGAATGCGGCTTGACTCCTCTTGATCCTCATCCGCCACCATGCCCACATAGGCGCGCTCGCGCTGAAGGGTGCGGAACACAAAGTTGCGTGCAATTCCCAGCAGATAGGCCTGCAGCGTTCCGCGGCCGGGGTCATATTGGCGGGGGTTGCGCATAAGATGCATAAAAACTTCCTGCGTTACTTCTTCTGCCATCACGCTGCTGCCTGTCATGTGCATGGCAAAGTGGAAAACGGCGCGGTGTTGACGGCGGTAGACCTCCGCGAAAGCATCGGAGTCTCCCTGAAGTGAGCGGGTCAGAAGCTGATTGTCTGAAATTTGAAAACCTGCCTTCATCAGCCTCCTGAGCGCCGGCGTCTTGTTTTCATCTGCCGATTGTTGAAAAGGTCCGTTCTGTCATGCTGTGCGCATAGGCCAGGCATCGCGAGGCGCCCGCTTGTGACATTGAAGAAGCGGAAAGGCCTTGATTCTCCACTGCGCCCAGAATGACATGCGCCTATCCCTATTTCAACAACCTGTCATGTATTCAATGAATGAGGGGGAAAAGTTCCAGCAATTTGAGCGGCGGCGCCCGAATTCCCGGATGTTAGTCTGCAGAGCGTCAGTCTCGCAAGGCGGGCTGAATTGAGGGCAGGGGGTCAACCTCAGGCTTAAATGCCTGCTTGGTCTGCGGATCGCGCCAGTTATCGAACATGCCTATAATCTGCACGCAGGAAACCGTGCAGCGGGCGGCGCAGGATTTTTGCGTCAGATATTCGTGCCGCAGGTGCTCGCGGGTGTATTGCCGCAGCGGAATCGCCGGATAGCCGCGCTGCTGGGAGCAATAGTGAACCAGGCCATCCTCGCAAATGTACAAATATCGGCTGCCGGCGCGGCAGCGCCAGTCGTTATCCAACCCTTGGGAAATATTGCGCTGGAATTGATTGAACCTCGAATATGAGCGCTTGCCGAGCTGCATGATGCGGGCAAAAAGGCGCTGCTGCTCTTCACTGAGCGGCATTAACTGGCCCGACCCATCGTGCAGAATCCCCACTGTGCTCGTAAAGCCCAATTCGACAGCGCGCCGCGCCACAACGAGCGCATCTTCAGGATGGTGGACGGGACTACCAAGCACGGAGTTGATGTTAACCCCAAACTCGGCGTAAAGCGCCAGGTTCTGCAGCTTCTGATCGAGCACTTTCAGGCTCTTCTTGGAAACTTCATCCGGAATCACATTGTCGATGCTGATTTGAAGGTGATCCAACCCCGCCTGGTTCAGCTTCTTGATCCGTTCCGGCACCAGCAGGTAGCCGTTGGTGATGAGCCCGGCCAGCATACCACGCTGGCGGATGGCGCGGATGACATCCTCAAGCTCAGGGTGCAGCAGCGGCTCTCCGCCGCTGATAGTAATGATCGAAGTACCCAGGTCGGCAAGCTGATTGACCCGCTCCCGCAAAACCTGGATGGCAATAGGTTTGGAGAAGTCGTCAAACTCATTACAATAAGTGCAGGAAAGGTTGCAGCGGCGAATCGGGATAAGATGGGCCAGAATGGGATGTCCCGTGGAGGCGAGACCGCGTGCAATCATCCAAAGCTCGCGGGCGCGGCGCGTAGCCGCTAGATAGCGCCGTCTTAGTTGGATGGCATTCATCGATAAAGATCGTCTTTACTGCACAAGGCAGGTTAGTGTCACTTGCCTTGAGCCTGCGGTCCGGTCAGCCATTGATACCGGCCCTCAAATTGCCCGGCCGCGCCGCCCACATAAGATATGCAAAAAGATTAAATGCCACAACCCCCGAGCGGCGAATGGCAAAAAAACCGTCCCGAATGGCAAATATGATTCTTAAATTGCTGAAAGTAAAAGGTCTCGAGCTGTGTTGTCCGTCTCCTCGCCGCTGGTGCGTTAATCCACACCTTAACCTGTTAAGACTTTTTCGGCGTAACCCAATTGGGATATTTCAAGAAGGGTTACGATAAGCCGAAGGTCGAAGCGGCATTATCACAAGACAATTTGTTGGCATCATTCAGGGTAGCACGCGGCGGGGGTTGGGGAAATAGATGATGGCATAAACTCGCCGCTACCGGGTGCGGAAGAGGCGGGTTCACACCACCAGCGCCGAATCGCCATTTTCGATGAGGGTTGGGTCTATTTATACGAGTGCTGTCCGACGCCGGTAGCGGTTAATTCTTTACGATGCCACTCTTCATCCGCCGTGAGATGCGCACCCCCAGCAGGGTCAGGCCGGCGCCAAACAAAGCCAGGCTGGTAGGTTCGGGCGAGGCGGTTGATGTTGCGGAAAGCGAACTGACCAGCACATTGCCCGTAGTTGCCTGGATACTGAGAAAGCTATATTTACCTGCTCCGTTAACTGCGAAAAAGGTTTCGTCCAGATTCCCCGTCAACAAAAGGCTGCCTAGGCTGCCGCTGGCGTTCGAGCCGAAAATGGCGTACCCTTCGTCAGGCTGCACGCTACCGATAGCCAGATCAAATTGCGGATTGTGCAGGGCATCCTCCGCCGGTACCAGATAGAGTTGAATGAAGGCGGAGCCGCCGATCTCATAGTCCGCCAAGCCGCTGATACCCAGGCCGTTTTCGTTGCCGCCATTCCGTTTGCCGTAGAGGTCCGTGGCCGTTCCTGCGGAGGAAAAACCATAAGCAGTGATGTCAATGCCATTTGAGGAGTAAATCTGCGATTTACCCAGTGTACCGGCGACCAAGTCAAAATTCCACCCGGTTGAATCGGCCCAGGCCGGCGCCGCGAAAAGCACTAGAACCGCAGCCAATAAGACAAATCGCGTCTTCATGAGTTCCCCCTAGGATGAAATATCGCACCAAACTGTAATCGGAGCGTCAAGTACTATTATCGGCCAGCAGAACCGGTTGCTTAAGCTCACGCATTGGGCGACCGGGCTTCGCCGTTTCTGACTGGCAGGAAAACAAGACGAGCTCCAACCTGTTGAGCTCTGAAAATAAAGGTATTTAATCAAACAAATGGAACTTAAATAGGACTTAGCGGTTTGTTGAAAAACTCGTGCCGCCGGTCATTCCGAGAAGCTGCAAGCGACGAGGAATCTCGTAGGTGCTTGATTCCGCAAAAAGCAGGTCCTTCGCTTGTGCTCCCGATGGCGTCCTCGGAACGTTTTTCAGCAAACCGTTAGAGGAAACTCTTTCCAGAAAACGGGCAGGTCTCTTTAAGTGCAATAAACTAAAGCAAAACTTGCGCCAATTGCTTACAAGTCATTTGGAGGATTAAAAAGGTCAGCATTTGGGCCATAGGACTTGCTGGCTGCCGAGCCCGGAGGAATCAGGAACGGCCGGATGATCAAGTCGTAGACCACGCCGCCAGCCAAGCCGCCGCAAACAGGCGCCAGAATATACAGCCACCACTCATCGCCGCGCGGGCCCGGAAAAGCGATGCGCCCGTAACCCAAAAAGTAGCCAAGCAGACGCGGGCCAAAATCGCGGGCAGGGTTAACGGCATCCATTGTGAGGGGGGCGCCGATGCCCACAATGGCGGTGACCGCCAGACCGATGAAGAGCGGCGCCAGATTGGAGCGGGGCGCCTGGCCGCTACGGTCGTCGACCAGCGCCAGTATGGCCAGCAGCAAGAACAGGGTAAGAATAGCCTCGGTAAAGAACGCCGCGCTAGCTGAAACCTTAGCCATGTCCGCGGCGGTTGTGCCCACGCTGCCCGGGTTAGGGTAAAAGCAACTGAACACCATCATCAGCTTTTGGCTTCCCGGTTGGCCTATCGATACGCCTAGCTTGGCGGCGGTGGGCGCCCAAAAACCGTGCCAGCAGGCGTAAAGGGCCAGGGCAGCGGTAAAGGCGCCCGTTACCTGCGCGGCGATAAACGCCGGAACCTTGCGCCAGGAAAATCCACGGAAGGAAGCAAAGGTAACCGTAACGGCTGGGTTAAGATGAGCGCCGGAGACGCCGCCGGCAATGTAGACCGCCAGTGTAACCCCCACTCCCCACACCAACGCGACGCCGGTCAAGTCGTAGGCTCCGGTAAAGACGGCCACGGCTCCGGCGCCATCGCCAACCAGTACCAGAACGAAGGTCCCAAGGAACTCCGCCAGGCATTCACCAAACAGGGTGGTTTTTTGAGTACTCATGGGTTTGAATGAGGAGGATTGAAGCGAATTAAGGAAAGCGTAATATCATCAGCCTGTGGCGCGAGGCCGGCAAACTGCTGTAGCTCGGTCACAATGTGGGTGCAGACTTCGTTGGCTGGCAAACCAGCCAGCTTGGCCATCAGCGAATAGAGGCGCGCTTCGCCAAAAAAGTCGTGGGAAAGATTCTGTGCCTCGCTCACACCATCGGAGCAGATGAGCACCTGGTCGCCCCGATCCAGGGCGGCCTTTTCAATCGCGAAGGTACCAAAAGAAAAAAGCCCCAGGGGGAAGCTGGGAGAGCCAAGCTGTTGCATTTCACCGTTGGCTTTGTGCAACAAGGGCGGGACGTGGCCGGCATTGACGAACTGGAACAGGCCACTGGGATCCAGCACGCCATAAAAGACCGTGGCATACATTTCCGGCGGTGTTTTTTCGCATAGCAGCCGGTTGACGCGTTTGAACAGATCCACAAGATCCGGATCACCCGAGGCAACAGCAGTAAATGCGCCTTGCAGCGTAACGGCCAACATCGCAGCGGGAAGACCCTTGCCGGAAACATCGGCCACTACAAGGCCGTAGCGATTGCCGGGCAGCGAAATGACGTCATAAAAGTCGCCGCCCACCGTCTGGCAGGACATGGTAAGGGCATGAAGATCGAAGAAGGATGCTTCTGGAAGTTGACGGGGCAACAGACTCTGTTGAATGCTGCGCGCCAGTGCCAGTTCGTGGCGGTCGCGCTCCTGCTGGCGGGTGATGCGGAACAGGCGCGCATTCTCAATCACCGTGGCGCCTTCCACAGCCAGCGTCTCCAGCACCTGGCGGTCAAGGCCAGTGGCGGAGGTAGGACGGCTGCGGCTATCCAGGTAAAGCACGCCCAGCAGTTTGGGCGCGGTGTGGACAATGGTTTCGCTGGTCATTTCCGCCATGGGCAGTTTTTGGAGCGGCACCGCCACCACGCCGCGAGCCGATTCCTGCGTAAAGCCGCCGGTTTCGTGCGCCGCCGTGCCGGTTCTGCGATCCTCCAGCGCCACCTGCTCGTGCCCCGTTTTTGCCACTTTTTCAACTGCACGATGGGAATAATCAGTGATATCCAGGCGCAGGTTGGCGCCGTCGCGATCGCGCGCCACCTGCAGCTTCAGCGCGCCGTCATCGTCAACTACAAACAGCAGGCCGCGGTCCGCCCCGGTCAGTTTAAGCGCCGTATCCACCAGGGTAGTCAGCACCTCCTCCAGCGCTGGAGCGTGATGCATAATCTGGGCCATTTGCAGAAGCAATCCCAAATGCTGCAACTGCGGCGCGGGGCCCTCGCCGGCGTGCTCCAACCGGGCCAGCAGGTCAGGAAGCACAGCCTCTTCCGCAATAAATTTGATGGAATAAGCGTCGGCAACGCCCAGACTGATTGCATCACCGTTTTGCAGGCTATGACAGCCGCTAATACGGGCGCCGTTCACCATCGTCCCGTGGCGGCTGCCGGCATCTTCAATGTGGTAGTTCTCTTCATCCTCCAGGATGCGGGCATGACTGCGTGAGATGCGATTATCCAGCAGAACCAGATCGTTATCGCTTTGGCGGCCGATGGTGAACGGGACGTGAGAGATTTCCACCTCCCGTTCCCCTCCATTGGCATCACGAATTAGCAGGCGGGCCCGCTTTCCCGGCATTTAGTCCAATTCCCCCATTTAAGATGCCGCAGTATACCAGAATTTACCCCACACAAGCCGGTCGTTGCACAAATTGCACCTCGGCAAGAGCCCTTCACAGCCTACGTGCCTCGCTGCCTCCCTGGAAGCGCTCAAAAAGGGGAAGCGAAGGAGTGTCGGCGGGTCCTCCAGCCACATCGAGGCGCATGAACCACAAAAGTTGCGCACAGCCGGCTGCAGGCCGCATATAATGCCGTGCATGGCAGAAAACGCAAACTCCAGCTTGCCGCGTTACCTGATAACTGGCGCCAACGGCTGCATAGGCGCATGGATAGTGAAGAACCTGGTGGAAGCAGGCAATCCACCGGTCATTTTTGACCGCGATCCCGAGCCACGGCGTATTCGGATGCTGCTTCCGCCACCTCAAATGAGCACGCTTCGCATCGTGCAGGGCGATGTGACTTCGCTTGAAGCCCTGGAAGCCGCGGTGAGCGAGTATCGTATCTCCCACATTATTCATCTGGCGGCCTTGCAGGTTCCCGCCTGCGCCGCGAATCCTCCGGTTGGAGGATGGGTAAACGTGGTGGGCACGCTGAATATTTTTGAGGTTGCGCGGCGCCACTACGACCAGGTAAGGCACATTACCTACGCCAGCTCGGCGGCCGTATTCGGACCGGAGGAGTTTTACGGCAGCCCGCATGTATCGGAGGGTGGCAGCCTTTCACCATCCACGCACTATGGCGTGTTCAAGCAATGTAACGAGGGCAATGCACGGGTATTTTACCAGAGCGATGGCATTTCCAGTTGCGGGTTGCGCCCCTGGGCGGTTTACGGCCCAGGGCGCGATCAGGGCATTACCTCAGACCCCACCAAGGCGATAAAGGCCGCGGTGCTGGGCCGTCCGTACACCATCCGGTTTAACGGCGGGCTTGACTTACAGTATGTGGATGACACGGCACGGACTTTTCTGGCCTGCTCGCAGGCGGCGCTGCCTGGCGCGCGCGTTTACACGCTTCGAGGCTCCGTGGTGCAGGTCAGCGCATTTGTAAAAACGCTGGAGGCGGCCTTTCCGCAGGCGCTGGGATTGATCCGCACCGCAGGCAAGCAGCTCCCCATTGCCTATGACCTGGACGACAGCGCGCTGGTGGCGGATCTGGGCGAGCCGCCGCGCACCACGCTGGAAGCCGGCATACGCGCTACAGGGGCGGTATTTGAAGGGCTGCGCGCCGCGGGCCGGCTGGAAGATGACGATTTGAATGTTTAGCGTTTCGCAGGATTGAAGCTTATTCAGCGTCGCGGTGAAACAGGCGCGGATTGAGGTGAAGGCGGATGAAGGCAGCGGTTTTGGAAGACGTGGCGACGCTTCGCTTGCAAAGCGTGAATGACCCCGCGGTGGCAGCGCATCAGGTGCTGGTTCATCCACGGGCGGTGGGCGTGTGCGGCACGGATTTGCATATTTACCAGGGACACGCCAATTACAATCTGGATGCGCAGGGCCGCGCCATTCCCCTGCGCGACCGCCCTCAGATTCTTGGCCACGAGTTTGCCGGCGTGGTGATGGAAACAGGCAGCGGGGTCAAGGACCTGCGCCCGGGCGACCGCGTGCTGTGCGACCAGGGGCTGAACTGCGTTAGCCAGGGCCTGCAGCCGGTGTGTGAATACTGCGCCAGCGGCGATTCGCACCAATGCGCGAACTACCGCGAGCACGGCATAACCGGTATGCAGGGCGCCATGGCGGAATACATTGCCATGCCGGCGGTGAATTGCGTGCGGCTGCCGGAGGCGATGCCGTGGGACCAGGGCGCCTTGGTGGAACCGCTGGCGTGCATTCTGCACTCCAGCGAGCGCGCGGAAAACGCGGCGGCGCGCTACAAGCTGGGCGGTGAGCCGCCGGTGCGCCACATTCTGATTTGCGGCGCCGGGCCCGCCGGCCTGCTTTTTCTGCAGTACCTGCGCAACGTGCGGGGATTTGAAGGCTTGATACTGATCAGCGACCTGCGTGAGAAAAACCTGGAACTTGCCCGGCGCTTCGGCGGCACGCCGGTGAACAGTTCCTTCCAGAATCTGGTTGAAGCCGTTCACGAGCACACCCACGGCGAGCGCATCGACTACCTGATTGAATCCTGCGGCGCCGCCGCCATTCTGGAGCAGATGCCGGCCCTGCTGCGCAAGCAGGGCACCGTGCTGCTTTACGGCCACGGCCACAAAGGGCGCGACGTGAAAGTGCTTAGCAACATCCTGTTTCTGGAACCGGTGCTGGTGGCGGCGGTGGGCGCCTCTGGAGGATTTGAGGCGGACGGCCGCCCTTCGGTTTACCGGCGTTCGCTGGATCTGGTGAACTCCGGAAAGGTACAGGTATTGCCCTTTCTCACCCACCGCTATCAGGGGCTGGACCAGTTGCCGCGCGCCTTTGCCGAGGACTTCAGCAAGCCGGAATACATCAAGGGATTGATGGACATGGCCTAGCGCCGCTCAGCTACGCCAGGCGGCAGGCGCCGGCGCGCTTTCAGGCAGCAGCCCATCGTGCCGCATCTCCTGCCAAAAGGCGGCCGGAATCGGGTGGCTAAACAGGGCGAAGTTTTCTTCCAATTCCTGCACCGACCGCGCTCCCGGAATAACAGCCGCCACCGCCGGATGGGCCAGGGGAAATTGCAGGGCCGCGGCTTTCATGGGCACGCCGTGGCGCTCACACACCGCCTGCACCTGGCGGACGCGCTCCAGTATGTGCGCAGGCGCATCCGCGTAATCGAATTTGGCGCCCGGTTGCGCGCCGGAGGCCAGCACGCCGCTGTTATAGGGGCCGCCGATGATAATGCTGATCTTCTTTCGAACGCAACGCGGCAGCAATTCAGCGAGAGCGGTGTGGTCAATCAGAGTGTAGCGCCCGGCGAGCAGAAAGCAGTCAAAGTCCGCTTCGTCCGCAAAGCGCGCCAGCATATCAGCCTGGTTCATTCCCGCGCCCACGGCGCCAATCAGCCCCTGGCTGCGCAAATGCGCGAGGGCGGGAAAAGCGCCGCGCAGGGCCTGTTCATAGTGGTCATCGGGATCGTGGATGTGCAGCACGTCAATACGCTCCAGGTTCAGGCGTTTCAAGCTCTCCTCAAAGGAGCGCATGACCGCGTCGTAAGAAAAATCAAAAACGGGCTGAAAGGGAAACGGACGGTCGTATTCGCGAATCTCGATCCGGGCAGGGTCAATAGGTTGGAGCAGCCTGCCCACCTTGGTGGCCAGAACGTAGCTGTTGCGGGGCACGCCCGCAAGGGCGCGGCCAAGGTAGGTTTCGCTTTTGCCGTGGCCGTAAAGTGGAGCCGTATCAAAAAAATTCAGGCCCAGCTCCAGCGCCCGCCGCACGGTCGGCTGCGCCTGGGCTTCCGGCACGTCGTGGAACAGGCCGCCCAAGGGGGCCGTTCCCAAGCCCAGCCGGGTTACCTTAACCGAAGTCTTTCCGAGACTTACAAGGGTTTTGGGATTCATACAACACCTTTGAGTGCGAGGATGAGTGAAACGTGGCAAACTATCATCTTGCACTGAAACTGGCAATAGCTGTTAGCCCCCTTGCATGACTGGAGTCGGGCGCTGATGTAAAGCGCGCCCGGCGATCGAACGAAAGGTAACTACTGATGGAACCCCGAAAACTGGAAGATGTAGCCATTGTCATTCGTCCCGCCAAAGATAACGTAGCCGTGGTGACTGTTGATTTTCTGGAGCAGGGCACGGAACTCAGCTACCAGGGACAGACCATTACCCTAACCGGGCGCGCTATACGCGGGCAAAGCTTTGCCATTGTCGCCGTACCTGCCGGTACGCCTTACATCACGCTGGGCGATCCTATTGGGCTGGCTTCGCGCGACGTAAGCGCAGGCGATCCGGTAAGCGACCAGAACCTGGAAGACCGGCTGCCCAAACTGCGCGCCCGCTACCGCGACAATCCCGCGCCGGTTGCCATTGACCCGGCGCTGGCCGCGCTCACGTTTGATGGCTACGTGCGGCCGGATGGCACGGTGGGCACGCGCAACTACGTGGGGGTGGTCACCTCCGGCATGTGCTCATCGACGGAGGCGCACGAGATTGCCGGACGTGCCATGCGCGAAATCTATACCCGCGAGAAGTTCCCGAACGTTGACGGCGTGGTGCCCATCTCCCAGGAATCGGGCTGCGGCATGCCCGACGGCGTGGCGCTCGACACGCTGAACCGGCTTTTGACCAATACGCTGCGGCATCCCAACCTGGGCGCCGCAATTTATATTGACCTGGGCTGCGGAAAGACCTGCGTGGAGTGCTCTGCCCCCATCTTTCAGGAATCCGTGCCGCAATACAACCAGCGCGTAACCAACCTGGTGATTCAGCAATCGGGCGGCAGCCGTCGCACCGTGGAACGCGGTCTGGAACTGGTGGAAAAGCAGTTGAACCTGGCAAACCAGACAGTGCGCCAGCCCGCACCCATCTCCAAGCTGATTGTAGGCACCAAGTGCGGCGGCTCCGACCGCTGGAGCGGCGTTACCGCCAACCCCGCCGTGGGCGTGGCGGCGGACCTGTTTGTAAAGGCCGGCGCCGCGGTTTTTCTGCCGGAGATTCCGGAACTGCAAGGCGCCGCCATGATCGACCTGGCTTACCGCGCCCGCACTCGCCAGGTTGGGCGCAAGCTGACCAACGCCCTGAAGCGCTACGAAGCCTACGTCAACATGTTCGGCGCCGACTTCCGCGATAACCCCTCGCCCGGCAATATGAAAGGCGGCCTTTATAATATTTATCTTAAATCCACGGGCGTTAAGGCTAAAGGCGGCACTTCAATTGTTGAAGACCTGGTCGAATACGGCGAATGGCTGGGTGATCGCAAAGGCCTTTTTGTGCTTTACACGCCGGGCTACGACCAGATCTCGACTCCAGCGCTCTTTCTGAGCGGGGCGCAGGTGGCGCTGTTCACCACCGGCCGCGGCACTGGCATTGGCTGCGCGCTCGGGCCGGTAATGAAAATCGGCTCGAACACACCGCTGGCCCGTGTGAACGGTGACATTGACATCAATGCGGGCGCTATTCTGGACCGCGAAGCAACCATTGAAGAAGTGGGGCGGCAGATTTTTCAGGATACCCTGGAGGTGGCCTCAGGCCGCAAACTTACCCGCGCGGAAGAGGCTGGCTACCACCACGAGTTCAAGATCTGGGAGCAGCTCTGGCCAGCACTGTAGCCTATTTATGGGCCAATAACCGTCCGGCTTGGCTTTCCTCCCCGCTTCGCATATAATACAGTTGATATGGGAAGCCTTCTGATCGTTCTGGCATTTTTCATCATCTATTTCCTGGTTTTGCCGCGCCTTCCAGGAGCTTCGCGATTTACCTGAGCGCCCAGACCTTCTCCCCGGTCGGGGGAAGACAAAGCCTGCGGTGAAGACCCGAAGAAAAGTTAGGTAGCCATGCCCATCTTTGAATATACGTGCGCCAAATGTGGCAAAACCTTTGAAAAGCTGGTACTTTCCCGTAGCCAGGCCACTCCGGAGTGCCCCCACTGCGGGGCCAGCCAGGTTGAACAGCAATATTCACGCTTCAGTTCCGCCGGAGCCTCTTCCTCAGGCTCGTTCAGCCCCCGGGCCTCCTGCTCAACAGGAAGCACCTGAGGGATTTAAGCGGGGCGCAGTTCGCGCCCCTTCCCTGATCGATAATCCGGGGTTCCTGTCGTCCCGGCCGCTCAACCGGCGGGCCATTCGCCATGGGTAACCTCGGTCGGGAGTTCTTAGCGCACCCGCACGCCCAACTGCCAATACAAGTACATTAGTTCCTGGGTTCCTTCTTCAATATCTTTGCTGAGAGGCCGCCCGCCCGAGTGGCCGGACTTGGTGTCGTACATCAGCAAAACAGGCCGTTGTTGCAAATCGCTGGAAGCCCATTGCAGCATAGCGGTCATTTTGCGGGCGTGCAGCGGCGCCACACGCGTATCCCCATCCCCGGTTACAAACAGCACCGACGGATAGGCAACACCCTTTTTCACGTTTTGGTAAGGCGAATAGGCCAGCAGATATTTGAACTGCTGCGGGTCCTCTGCCGAGCCGTATTCCGGAACCCAGAAGCGAGCCACCAGAAAGTCCTGATAGCGGATCATATCCAGCAGCGGATAGCGGCAATCCACGGCGCGGAACAGGTCCGGACGCTGGGTAATCATGGCCCCCATCAGCAGGCCGCCGTTGCTGGCGCCGGTAATGGCCAGGCGGCTGGGGTTGGTGTAGTGATTGGCAATCAGCCACTCCGCCGCGCCGATGAAATCGTCAAAGACGTTCTGCTTTTTTTCCAGCATGCCGGCCTGGTGCCACGCCTCGCCAAATTCGCCGCCTCCGCGCAGGTTAGCCAGCGCAAAAACCCCTCCCTGCTCCACAAAGGCCACCGCGCGCGGGGAAAAGGCGGGTGTCAAACTCAAGTCAAAGCCGCCGTAGGCGGTTAGAAGCGTGGGCAGCTCGCCATTGGGCTTTACGCTCTTCAGCCGCAGCAAAAACATGGGAATCCGCGTGCCATCCTTTGAGGTGTACCACACCTGGCTAAGGTCAATGTTTTCCGGGTCAACCGGCACGTTCACTTTGGCCCAAACGCTTTGCTGGTTATCCGCCAGGCTGTAGCGGTAGATGGTGGGGGGTACGGCAAAGGAATTAAATTCGACGAACGCCTCATTTCCGCCCCATTCACCGTGCACTCCACTCGCCGTGCCCATGGCGGGGAAAGTCAATTGATGCACCAGTTGGCCTTGCGGAGTGAAAACACTCAAATGGGAGCTGACGTCTTCCACATAATTCACAAACAGATGGCCGCCCACTGCGGCAATGCTATCAATCACTCCCTTGCCCTCGGGGATGACTTCCTGCCAATGCTCGCGGCCGGGCGAGGCCAGCGAAACGCTCAGCACGCGGCCGCGCGGGGCCTTCCAATCCGTTTGCATGAACAACTGATCGCCGCCCAGGGCGCCGTAAAACCTGGCGTCAATGTTGTTCACCAGCGGCTTTACCGGTCGGTGCGCGGCAAGATCCTGAAAATAAATCTCCGTTTTTCGCGGCGCCGCGCCGTGCAGCACCGTGATCATCAGATAGCGGCCATCTTCGGTCAGGTCAACGCCGATAATGTCGCCTTTGCCAAACCCCTGGCCAAAAATCAGGGTGTCGGACTGCGGATTTGACCCCATGGCGTGGTAATGAACCCGCGGTCCTTGCGGCGATTGCACGGTGTAATACACGCCGGTGCGGTCCGGGCAAATCGCTACGCCCTCGTAACGCGCGTGGGGCAGCACGTCCGGCAAATCCTGTCGGTGGACCACGTCGTAAAAATGGAGCGCCACTTCGTCCTGGCCGCCCAGGCGCACGCCGTATACCATCAGCTTGCCATCGCGCGAAACGGTCTCCAGGTTTACGCTGGTGCTGTGGTCAGCGCTCATCGGATGCGGGTCCACCAGAGCCTGGCTCGCGCCAGCCAGCCCCTCACGCATATAAATAACAAACAGGTCCTGGGAGGCAAGACGCTGCATATAAAAATAGCGGCCATTCCGCACCATGGGCGTTGTAATCTGGTCCTGCTTCATCAGGCTGGCCAGGCGCTGCTCAACGCGCTGGCGGCCGGGTATCTTATCCAGCAAAGAATCGGTGTAGCGGTCCTGCTCCTCAATCCAGGCGCGCGTTTGCGGGCTGGTTTGGTCTTCCAGCCAGCGGTAAGGGTCAGCCAGCGCCACGCCGTGCAGGGTGTCAACAACCTGGTCCCGAACGGTGGACGGAGGCGCGGGAATGGCAATACTCTCGGCATAGGCTTGGGGCATAATCTCTAAGGTTAGCAGAAACAGGGCGCACAGCGGCATCCAGGGAAGGTGGCTGACCCATTCTGATAGTTTTCTCCGCTCAACCATGATTTCTCCTCTGCTGCAAGATACCCCTTTTGGCTATCGGCGTTATCATAGCCTAAAAAGCCGCCTGTCACATGTCTCGTCTTTTGGGGATTTGCGCCGAACACGGCGCGATTGGGATGAAATGCTCGTTAAATGAAAGGTGGTTGTAACTGGCGGAGGATGGTGGCTCACCGTGCGGCTGAGCGCTGTTCATATAATTAATCTAGGAAGTGGGCCCACTTAGGCGGTGCCTAGGATCGGAAGGGTTCTCTCCCTAAGTCCGCAGCCCACGCGCTGGACAGAGGGCATTTCGTCATAGGTCCTGCCTTTAAGGTTTCGGCCATTTCGTTTTTTCCAGACGCCACCCCATTGCTTAAAAAAGAACGAGACACCATTTGAGCGGCATTGCCGGAGAATGGCCTCAACCCACTCCAGCTTCATCGGCCTGGCGCCCGGGCCCGATTCTCCGCCAACAATGACCCAATCAATGCCACTCAAAGACTCCAGGTCAACAGGGCCAATCAATGGTTCGATAGATAGGAACCTGATAGCGGAGGGAACCACTAGAAGATCATTCAACCTGCGCACAGCACCTTGGTTTTCCACGCTCACGCCCATCCAGACATTAACCGGCCATGAGAGATTGGGCGCTATCTCGCGAAGCCGGGAGCTGCGCTTTGTTAGAACCTGAAAAGTGTGCTGCGGGCATTCCAACATCGTTTTAAAGACCAGGCGGATAAACTCAAGAGGCACAGCCTCGTGAAATAAATCACTCATTGAGTTTACGAATACCACATGCGGGTCTTTCCAACGCCGGGGCAGGTCGATCAAGTCCCAATGGAGGGTCACTTCGAAGCCATTCCGGTACCTCTCAACACCCATAGCTTGCAGCCTGTGTGCCATCCGCTCGGCATAGCAATGCTTGCAGCCCTGACTGATCTTTGAGCAGCCCGTCACGGGATTCCACGTCATTTCCGTCCATTCGATTTTGGAGTTTGCTCCCATGGTCATTTCCCAAGGATGTCTTGCGCAATCTTGACGGCCAGGGGTGCCGCCTTTGGGTTGCCCGCCGCAAAACAAAACAGGTAAAGCGGCGAATTCCTGGAATTTCTGAGTACAAGGGGGCGTTTCGCCACATCTGCGAACACCTTCCGTAGCCTCTCAAGAAAGTACTCGCCCACTGTTTCAGCCTCCACAGTGCGGGGCTGGGTGTCCTCAGGCCCGAACAGGGTTTCCTGCTGCTTATGCGGGTAGAACCGGTTTTTCCACTCGTCTGTGCCCAGAGCGCGAGTCAGGACTTTTGCCCAGGCTTCCGGGGGCGGTTCGGTGCTTGTGAGAAGCCGCATGATTCCGATCCCAAGGGGAAAGAGGAACCATAGATCAATCGCTTTTGTTCTTGCGATTGCCTCAATTGACTTCCATTCAACTTCCATGCCGTAAGGGTCAAGAAAAACCACAGCACGGGTTCGGCCCCAGTCGGTTTCGCCGCACCACTTCTGGAGGTAGTGATTCGCGTCGTCATTCTTAACGCATATATTTTTCCCCGGGAACTTTGAACTCAACTTTTGCAGCTCCTCGCAGCGAGCACTGTTGCGCTCAATAAAAACGTAGCGCCCGAATCCCGGTTCCACGCCCAGCGCCCTAACCGCGCTGCCTTCGATGTATTGATTGATCTCGGGGGCATCTGGTTCCTCGAAGATATTGCGTTGCGGGTCGCTGGTTCCGGTCCTCCGAATATAACCTGATCCCGCAAAGGCGTCGACGTACAGGGTGTTGTAAAACCTCGCCTTGCGGTTGCGTTTGAAAATCCTTGAATAAGCCTCAAGGTACTTCTCCAGCCGTTCGAGTTTCTCCTCTGTCCATCCTCCGCCGAATTCCGCCACACGTTCCATGCGTATCCTGGTTTAATTCTATTCGCCTTATATTCGCCATACACAGTAACACCGATCACTCCCTCAAATCAAGGTGGAATGCCAATGGACTCCTTAGCCAGCGGCAACAAACCTCGCAATGATACACCTAGATTAAAAACCCCGCATATCATTTCAGGGGTGCTTCGTTGAAGCATCCATCTACGTCCTCTTTTTGTTTCTCGTCTTTAAACTAATCTGAAACTGCCTTCGGGCGGTCGCCGTCGGCATATTGTGCACTAATGGCATGAAGGGTTGCGAACACGCCCCTATTCGTCTTGCGGCAGCAAGGTTACGGTAACCTCAACCTGGAACTGGTGGAGGGTCACCACATCATCCATGGTGCCGATCACCGTGGGCTTGCCTAGGTGAACCATCGCATCCAGAATCGCCGAGTCTGAACGGCCGATCGCCCAACCTTTTGCCTGGTCCGGCTGGTCCGCCGGAGCAGCGATCAGCAGCGTTTGTCCCGATTGCAGTCTGTCGCAGACAACAGTACAGTGCCAAACTATTACGTCAATGGATACCTTCGCCACCCTGTAGCGCAAGTTATGGTTTGTGTCGTTGAAAGGAACTTCCACTTGAACTCGGAATCGGGAGAATTTGGTCCCCGGCAGCCTGAGTCTGCTGTAATGCCTTGTCTGGCTCGGCCCGATGCAAAGCTACATTCCTGCTTTGACGGAGGATTTACTGGCAACGTTTCTGGCTCTCTCAAAGGCCCACAAAGCGTCAGTTTTTCCGTTGAAGTAGTAATTCCTGCCGTTTGGCAACGTCAAGTAGAAGGCCGCGCCGAACCTGACCGTACCCCACCTTTTGATGGCCATGATAGGGAGGTCGAACGAGTGCCCTTTCTTTGAGGCCTGGTAGCGGACACGCGCGTCACCAATGGTCAGCGGGCCGGAACAAGAACCGAGAGTGTGCACGTGCACCACCGGAAAGCTGACCGTGGCGGGGGCTTGAGGAGCGGCGGGAAGCAAGGGAGCTTTAATCTCGATACTGGGCGCCGAACCGGCTGCACCCTGAAGCTTGAGACTAATCGAGGTTCTCCAATCCTGGTAACCGGCAGCTTGCACCAGCAAAGAGTGCGCGCCCAAAGCAAGACCCGGAACCGTCACCTTCCCGTTGCCGCCGATTTGTCCGGCGAGATTGCCATCCACATAGACATGAGCGCCTGAGGGGGCAAAAATCTGCAGGGAGCCTGTTACTGGAGGTGCGGTTGCGAGCGTGCTGGCGGCAGGCGCAGGCGTAATCGGCGGCTGCTGGCTGGCGGCAAGCGCCTGCGACGATTGCGCCGCCAAGGTTCTATTCATCCGGTCAAGCGCCGTGCGATTGCCGGGGTCAAGGCGAAGCGCCGCCTTGTAATCACTTATCGCCTTGGAGTAATCCTTGTTGCGCGCTGCAATGTCGCCCAGTTTAATCAGCCTGCCGGCTTTTGCAGCGTCAGCCGCGACCAGCGCGGCTCCAGCACCGGGCGCTGGCGCGGAGGCCGGGCCAGCAGGCGCCGAATAGCCAGCCGGGATCTGCCCTCCCTGGGCTGGCGCTTTGTTTGCCCCCTCCGGACTTGAGGGCAGCGGAGCGTTCGATGGGTACTCAACGGATGTGCCGGCCGCGCCTTGTCCTCCGGCAAGCGCCTTCTGCCCTACCCGGGCCTGCCTGTGCGGGCGGAGAATCCAGGCGCCAGCCACAATTATCGCTAGCATCGGCAGCGCCACAGCCGCAAGAACCCAATAGGAATGGCGGGAGCGTGAGGGGGCGGCCTCAGCCTGCCTATCATCAGAGACAGGGTCGAAAGGCGCTTGATCCGGCGGCAAACCGGGTAATTGTTCCGTCCTCCCTTCTTCCAACCTGGCCGCTTCAGCCTCTTCCCGAGCCTGACGTTCTTCTTCGGCGCTTGCTGCCCGAGACCGGGCTTTCAATTCAGCCTTCTCTCTTTCTCCGGCTTCGCGCTCAGCTTCCGCCTGCACGCGCGCCAGCCGCTCAGCTTCTCTGCGCCGCTCCTCCCCAGCCTTCCTTGCCTGCGCTTGCGCCGCGCGTTCCTTCTCCGGGCGTTCAGCTTCGGCTTTCATGCAAGCCTGGCGTTCGCCCTCCTCGCGCTGCGCCAGGCGCTCCTGCTCAGCCTGCTCTGTTCGAGCCACCTCTTCGGCATGCTCGAGTTCCTCGATCAAATGCCCTGCCGTTTCCGGGCGGCCATCCGGACTTTTTTCCAGGCACTTCATCACCAGGCGCTCAACTGCGCCGGAAATTCGCAGGTCCGGGTGGGCCAGCCGCAGCGGCTTGGGAGGCGTGAGAATGTGGGCCAGCAGTAGTTGCATGGTTGTTTCGGCTTTAAAAGGCAGCTCGCCGGCCAGCATCTGGTACATCACTACGCCCAGCGAATAGATGTCCGAACGGCCGTCCAGTTCGTCCCCGTGCTTTCCCAACACCTGTTCAGGGGACATGTATTGAGGGGTGCCGATCACGGTTCCGGTGCCGGTCAGTGTAAATCCGGCGTTTTCGGTCCCCAACGCTTTGGCCTCCTTCAACCTGGCAATGCCAAAGTCCAGCACCTTCGCCTGCTCGCCTTGCGGGTCTGGGACAAGCACAATATTGGCCGGTTTGATATCCCGGTGAACCATGCCCAGGCGATGAGCTGCTTCCAGCGCCGCAGCTACCTGCCTTGCCACGGCGCACACCCGCGCCTCAGGCATGGCGCCCTGAGTAACAATCAGGTCCTGCAGGTTCTGGCCCTCGATAAACTCCATCACGATAAAGGGTTGGCCGTCCTCGGCTTCATCAAGGTCATCGGTGCGGACGGCGTTCGGATGCTGGAGTTTGCGCGCAAAGATAGCCTCATGCTTAAAGCGCTTCATGAACACTTCGTTGTGCACCAAATCCGGGTTCATCACCTTCAACGCCCGTATCTCGTTAAAGCTGACGTGCAGCGCCTTGTACACAGCGCCCATGCCGCCCTGTCCAACTTTTTTAATAATGCGGTATTTGCCGCGGATTAAAGCCCCTTCAGTCCACAAGCTGGCTTCTTCAAGCAGAGTACCGTCGCGCGGGCAATAGGCGACGTAATCCGGATAAGTCTTCTGGCAGCGGGAGCAGCCTTTCATAAGATTGATCCAGGCTGTAAGAGTGTGGCTGAGTATAACATATCGCCTGGCGGCGGGGTGGTTCGGTCGCGTCCTCGACAAAGCAGGCGCTGCCGCTCATTGATATGTGCCACAGGGAGGCGGAGCATTACAGGTTCTTGACAGATAAAGCGGTCAGTTTGCTTTTCCTGTGCTGCCCGGGAAGGGTTCAGTCGCCGAAAGACGGCAAGAAAGGTGTTGCCGGTCTGCTGCCAGCCGCCAGGCCACGCGAGCCAGCCAGGCTCGCATATCGCGGATGCGCGGCCATTCGGGGCGCTGGCTAAGCAGCCGCAGAAAGGTCTCCTGCGCTACGTCCTCCGCATCCTCAGGGTTGTGCAAGGCGGAGTAGGCCACACGGTAAACCAGCCGGCCATGCTCGCGCACCAGGCTTTCCAGAGTGTCCACAGGCGCTTCAGCAATCGCAACGGTCTTGCAAAGGACTGATGGCATCACATTTTCACTGCTTACGGCCATACCACATCCTCACAGACTAAGACGGAAACCACGCCCCTGCTGTTCAGGAATATTTGGTCAGAAATATCTGGTCAGAAATTTTTGCCGCCCTGGCGCTGGCGCCGCCCGGCTCCGCCGCAATATCCTTGCGCCGGAGCACCCGTCACAGTATATGATGGGCATGATCATCGCGGAGGACGCCGTGTTGATTTCCCCCCTTTTATCACCCTGCGTGCGTCGCGCGGCCGGAGGATAATCCAGCGTCCCCAGCGGGACGTTTCCCGCCGCTCGAACACGCCCCTATTCGTCTTGCGGCAGCAGGGTTACTGTAACTTCAACCTGGAACTGGTGGAGCGTCACCACGTCATCCATGGTGCCGATCACCGTGGGCTTGCCCAGGGGAACCATCGCATCCAGATTCGCCGAGTCTGAACGGTCGATCGCCCAACCTTTTGCCTGGTCCGCCTGGTCGGCTGGAACAGAGCTCAGCAGAACTATTCCCGATTGAAGCTCGGCGCAGAGGTTCCTCCCGTGTCGAATCGTCGTGTCAATGGATACCTCTACCTCCTTGTAACGCATATTATGGTCCGGGTACTGGAAAGGAACAAGCCCGTGCACCCGGTAGCTGGAACGCCTTGATTCCAGCGCCAGCAGCGTGTAGGCCCGCTTGTTGATGACCTTGTCTTCCGCCAGCTCGGAAATCACGTACTTCACACGGTAAACGTGCACCGGTGCGGGCGGCTGTTCAGGGGCAGCCTTGGCGGCAGGCGCCGGTTTGGCGCTGGCGCCCGCCCCGGACGGGTTTTGGGCGCATGCGGGCGCCTGCCCCAAGCCCACCACGCCGCACAAAAGGATTGCCTGCAGCAAAAACCAATGCGAACGCTTCATGGATTGTTCTCCTGTTGAGATGCCGCCTGGGTGTTGCCTGCCGCGAGTTCCAAAGGCGGTATGTTCAGCGGCTCAATCACCAACGGTTTGATTTCAGTATCGATGGGAGGGGCTTTCGAACCCGTTTTTCCCTCAAAAAGGGGCGTTTGCCCCTGCCCGCCGGAGTGCGCCAAAGCCGCCTCCAGAGCCTTTGGAAAGAACGGCGTGGGGAAGACAGCGCTGTAGGTCCCCGTGCGCGGAATCCGTTTTTGCGCCCGGCGCGGCGCCGCCCGGCCCCGGTTTGTCACGGTCGGCGCGGCTGCGGGAGCGCGATTTGCAGCCAAGGCCCGCAATTGCGGCTTCGGGGTGCTCTGTGTGGTCCTATGCGGTGCGGCGTGGCTGCTGCGCCATCCGGTGTAATGCGCCAGGCCCGCTGCCATCATCAGCACTGTCGCCGCAAGCGCGGCCAAACGCCAGCCCCAGCCCACGTGCCATCTGCCACGCCCTTGGGCGGCAAATGCCACAGGCATCGGATGGCGCTGCAGGCGTTGCAGCAGTTTCTGCTCAAAGTCATCAGCCGGCTGGACGCGGGAATATTGCTCCAGCGCCTTTTCCAGCACTTCTTCGGCGAGTTTGCGGGAAGTTTCAGGCTTCATGCTTTCCCTCCAAAATCGCGGCCAGCTTCTCCTTCAGCAATTGCCGTGCTTCGCGCACCCGGCGCCGCACGGTGCCCTCCGGAATCCCCAGCGCTTTGCCCGTCTGGGCGCTGGTCAGCTCCTGCAGGGTGGAAAGCAGCAGCGGATCGCGCAGTGCGGGTGGCAGGGTTTGGATCAGGCGGCCGGTAATTTCCATCAACTGGCGGCTGGCGGCCAGGCGCTCCGCATCCGGATATGCGGCCAGAAGCTGATTCAAATCGATATCTGCCGCGGCGGCGCGTGGGGCCGGGCGCTGCCTTAACCGGTCCGCTGCCAGCCGCCAGGCCACGCGAGCCAGCCAGGCTCGCATATCGCGGATGCGCGGCCATTCGGGGCGCTGGCTAAGCAGCCGCAGAAAGGTCTCCTGCGCTACGTCCTCCGCATCCTCAGGGTTGTGCAAGGCGGAGTAGGCCACACGGTAAACCAGCCGGCCATGCTCGCGCACCAGGCTTTCCAGAGTGTCCACAGGCGCTTCAGCAATCGCAACGGTCTTGCAAAGGACTGATGGCATCACATTTTCACTGCTTACGGCCATACCACATCCTCACAGACTAAGACGGAAACCACGCCCCTGCTGTTCAGGAATATTTGGTCAGAAATATCTGGTCAGAAATTTTTGCCGCCCTGGCGCTGGCGCCGCCCGGCTCCGCCGCAATATCCTTGCGCCGGAGCACCCGTCACAGTATATGATGGGCATGATCATCGCGGAGGACGCCGTGTTGATTTCCCCCCTTTTATCACCCTGCGTGCGCCAGCGGATATTTCGCGGGCTTATTTCGGGCCGGCCACCCTCCGCGCCCTGGCTGATGACCACAACGCGCCGGGCGGGCGCGGTTTTGCTGGTGTTTGCAGGGCTGATGCTGGCCGCGCCCTCGGCGCCAGCAGCCCAGAAGCAGCCGGACCAACCGCTGTTTCTGGTGGCTCGCAGCGACCTGAACGACCCTTATTTTTGGCACTCCGTAATCCTGATGCTGCCCTTTCCGCCCGACCCGCTGGTGGTGGGCATTATTGTCAACCGCCCCACTCGCATCGCCCTGCACGATCTGTTTCCGCAGGATCAGAGCCTGCAGGGCAATACGGGCAACGCCTTTTTTGGCGGGCCGGTCAGCGTGCGCGAATCCAGCATCGTTTTCCGCGCCGGCAAAGCTCCGCCCAATTCCGTCCACCTGTCCGGCCACCTATACCTTAGCTCCGATGCCAGCCTGACGGAAAAACTGCTGAAAGATCCTGACCAGCGCCGCACCGCGCGGCTGTTCCTGGGGCGCGCCCAATGGGCCCCATTGCAACTACAGAGGGAAGTTCTGGAAGGCTCATGGTACCGCCTGCGGGCGGAAGGCAGTGTGATTTTTAATCCCGATCCGCAAAGCGTTTGGCGAACCATGCTGGCGCGAGCGCGGCCGGGCAGCGTGGCGCGGTACCGCTACCCGGGCGGGGGTAAACCGCGGTCGGTTCTACTCCTCACCCCTGCGGCACAACCGTCGTGGTAGCGTGGACCTCCGCTTTTGAGGCACGCGGGTTTAGTTTCGGCATTTGTCGCCCGCCACACTCCAAAGCGCCTTGTATCAGGGCACGGCTTCAGCCGTGCCGCATGC
>VFSW01000174.1_pt1 | contig 86987 bp, 72 predicted proteins | sample 5358111 | NCBI WGS metagenome assembly VFSW01 (sample SAMN11554181, study PRJNA540505) | mine drainage metagenome | isolation source: sediment from site ElyBrook_90M | place: USA: Ely Copper Mine, Vershire, VT | collected 2017
CGCCGCCCCCCCCCCCCCCCCCCCCCCCCCCCCCCCCCCCCCCCCCCCGCCGGTCTTGGGGTCAATTGCTACCACAGCCCCCTTGTTGTCGCCCATGGCCTGTTCGGCGATCGACTGCAGGCGGGCGTCAAGATTAAGGTAAAGATTGTTTCCGGCCACTGGTGCAATCCGCTCCAGGGTGCGAATTGCACGCCCGTGGGCATCATTTTCGACCTTCATGAACCCGACGTGACCAAGCAGTTCACTTTCATAACTTGCCTCGACGCCGACTTTGCCGATGTACTGGACTCCGCGATAGGCAGGATTATTGATTGTGTCCGTATCATCGTCGCTGATTCTGCCGACGTAACCGAGCGCGTCGACTGCAAGCACCCCTTGCGGATAGAAGCGTTCAAGTCGCGCATGCAACTCGGCGCCGATCAGCCGGTAGCGTTGCACCGCGAATCGACCGGCCTCTTCATCGGTCAGATGGGTGCGGAGAATAAGACTCTCGAAGCGCGGGCGCTCACGCATTTGCCTGTAAAAATTTTTCAGGTCGCGGTCATTCAGAGTGACTATCTTGCCCAGATCCGCGAGAAGGGCGGGCATATTTTTCACTTCGTTCGGCACAATCTCCAGCGTCAGAACCGGGTAATTCTGTGCCAGAACGACACCATTGCGATCGAATATCAGACCGCGCACCGGCGGAATCGGCACCGGATTGATACGATTTTCCTGGGACAGAGTGGCGTAGTAGCGATGGTTGATGATCTGCAGATAGGCCAGGCGCAGGAACAGGACAAACGTCATTATCGCGATAATCGCCGCGATACCGAGGATGCGCGTGTTGAACAGGCGTGACTCGCGCAGGTAGTCCTTTATGGGGGTGCCGGACATTTTTTCAGTTTACACGCGCCCGCCGTCGCACATCCCTCAGGATAACAAATAGCCAAGGCCAGATGAGCATGCTGACAATGCTCGACGTCCAGTAGGACCACTGGACCGGCGCGTGCACGACCATATCTCTCACCCACAGCACCAGAAGGTGATTGATCGCAACCAGTACCAGCACCGTTACCGCCTGCTGCCAGCGTGGAAACATGCGCATCTGCAGGTGCAGCTTGAGCGTCAAAAACGCCAGCAGTGTCATTGCCAGCGCCTGCTGGCCGAGCAGCGAGCCGTACAGCACATCAAGGATCAGCCCGACGGTCCAGCCCGCACCGACCCCGACACGCTGTGGCGTAGCCATGCACCAGTAGATGAGTACCAGGCCTACCCAGTCGGGACGAAACGGTTCGGCCCAGTCCGGGCCGGGAAGAATTGACAGAATCAGCGCCACCAGAAAGGTAATGCCAATAACGAGTCGGCTGCGGTTGTTTTGGTCCAGGTTCATCGGTGCTTTTCCGGCCGACGCCTGCGGCTGCTGCCGGAACGTAAGGCCATCGGCGCGTACAAACGTTCAATGTTCATTGCTGGGGCCGGAGACGGTTACCGGGGACGCAATACCGGCCGGTCTTGCAGCGTTATGCGGTGCCAAGCCGGGCAGTTTCGGTGGCAGCGTCGCTCCAAAACGCGGTGGCATCCTTGCCGGTGGCCGCAGCTTCGCTGGCGCTTTCGTCTTTTCCGGAATCTGATTGCGCAGTGCGGGCGCAGTTTCTGGCGGCGGGGCCGACAGCGGTGCTGCGGCGAGAGCAGCTTTGGATGGCCAGATCAGCAATACTTCCTTGTTGTGTCCGAGATGCGCTATCGGACGTGCGCGGATACCGAGAAAAGCCTCGTTGGGATCGTTCACTATCTGGGTTACCCGCGCCACCGGATATCCGAACGGAAATGTCCCCCCAATGCCGGAGCTGATGAGCAGATCCCCTTCCTTGATATCTGCGGATGCCGTGAGGTAACGCACTGCGACGCTGTCCTGGTCGCCAGTGCCGAAAACAATGGCGCGCAACCCGTTGCGGTTGTCTTCCACCGGAATTGCATGGCCGGGATCGGTTATCAGGGTGGCGCGGCTTTGCAGCGCCTCAACTTCTGTGACCTGCCCCATGATTCCATAGGCATCTATGATCGGTTGTCCGTCGTACACGCCGTCGCGACTGCCTTTCGCGATGACGATCTGGCGCGTGAATGGTTCCTCGCTCACCTGCAGCAACTCCGCGACTACAGCACGGTCGGCGACCAGCGCGGCCGACCCGAGCAGTTCCCGCAGGTGCGTATTCTCAGCTTCAAGTGCGTCGTAGCGCTGCAATTTTGCCTCGAGCAGCGGTTGTTCGGCGGCGAGCTGTTCGTATTTTTCCCGCAGCGCCCGGTTGCCCCCGACAAAGTCAGTGATCCACTCGTCGGCTCGAGCCGGCAGGGTGGCAACCACCTCGATGGGGTAGAACAGGATGCTGAGACCCGAACGAATTTTCTGCAGGTGCTGGCCGCGATGGTCTGCCACCATGAGCGCAACGGACAACACTGTGAAAAAAACGAAGCGGGTCAGGTTGGATGGCGCGCGCACGGACCAGCCGGGTGAACTGAGCATCAGTACTTCCAGTACAGTCTATTCGTGAACAAATACGTCGCTCAAGGTTTCGGTTTCTTCCAGCGCCCGTCCGCACCCGCGTACAACGCAGGTCAGAGGGTCTTCGGTAATAACGATAGGCAAACCTGTCTCTTCGCGCAACATGCGATCGAGATCGCGCAGCAGGGCGCCACCGCCCGTGACTACCAGGCCCTTATCGGCTATGTCGGCTGCGAGCTCTGGCGGGGTCTGTTCGAGTGCAGTCTTGATGGCACTGACAATGCCGGTAAGCGATTCCTGCAGGGCAATATTGACCTCTTTGCTGTTGATAACCATGCTGCGAGGCACGCCGTCGGCGATGTGGCGTCCCTTGATCTCCATCTGCCGTACTTCGCTGTCCTGCCAGGCGGTGCCGATTTCCTTTTTGACCTTTTCAGCCGTTGCCTCGCCAATCAGCAGGCCGTACTTGCGGCGCACATAGTTGATGATAGCTTCATCCATTTTGTCGCCGGCAATGCGCAGCGAATGGGAATATACGATGCCGCCAAGGGAGATCACACCCACCTCGCTCGTGCCACCGCCAATATCGAGTACCATGGAGCCGGTCGGATCAGCGATTGGCAGATCGGCGCCGATGGCCGACTCGCGGATCGCGCGTCGTTCGACCTGGGTAGAGCCGCACGGAACGCAGATCACGATGCGCGGGCTCGGCTGGAACAGTCGCTTTTCGTGTACCTTGCGTATGAAATATTTGAGCATCTCGCCGGTGACGGTGAAGTCTGCAATGACTCCATCCTTCATCGGACGGATAGCCTGGATGCTGCCTGGGGTGCGCCCAAGCATGCGTTTGGCCTCGGCGCCGACGGCGAGTACGCTGCGGTTGTTGCGACCCCCGAACTCCTGCCGGATAGCCACAACCGATGGTTCATTAAGGACGATGCCTTTGCCACGGACGTAAATCAGGGTGTTCGCTGTGCCAAGGTCGATGGCAAGGTCGCTTGAGAAAAAGCCGCGCATGGTGCGAAACATGGGTGAGATTTTACCTTTCCAAGTAATCGTTATGTGAAGGAAAAACGTATAAAATCACGCTACTTTATCAACCACGAAGGGCTGGTTCAACAGGTGACCTTAATATGTTAAGTTGGGTGTTTGCTTTTCTGGGGCCCGTTGCCGAGGAGGTCGAGTGTCGTTGAGTCGAGCAGACGTAGCACGTATCGCCCATCTTGCGCGTCTGGAGATCAACGAGCAAGAGGTTATTTCTTACACCGACACCCTTTCCCGGATACTCGGACTGATCGAGCAGATGAACGCCATTGAGACGGAAGGGGTAGTTCCAATGGCCCATCCGCAGGACGCTGGTTTGCGCGTGCGTGTCGACGAAGTGACCGAAACCGACCAGCGTGATCGCTTCCAGGCCATTGCCCCGGCCACAGACGCCGGGCTGTATCTGGTGCCAAAGGTGATGGAATGAGCAGGCTGCGTTTCGGCGCCGCGGTTTCAGGCCCATCATCGGCCCTATGGCGTACCCAGCGCGCGGACCGGGATAGTGCGGATCTTGCCCGTATCCGCACATTTTTCCCGCAGGAAACAGCAAAGACGTGATAGCGCGCAAGGCACGGTGAAACCATACCGCCGGTAGCGGGATTGTGCCGAAGCAGCGCGCCGTCGTTCCGCAACCGGCGATTTACAGGGTTCGGTGGCCTTACAGGGTCCTGGGGATATCAATCAGAGGAATACCATGCACAAAAAGTCCCTCGCTGAGCTGTCCGCGGCGCTGAGAAAGCGGGAGATTTCGAGCGTCGAACTCACCCGGTTGTATCTGGAAAGAATCGAACAGCATCGCGACCTCAATGCCTTCGTGACAATTGACCGCGAGCGGGCGCTTGCCCAGGCGCAGGTGGCTGACGCACGTCTCAAGGCCAACGAAGGAACTCCCCTCACCGGTATTCCAATCGCCCAGAAAGATATCTTCTGCACCGATGGCGTACGCACCACCTGCGGATCCAGGATGCTCGCCAATTTCGTGGCGCCCTACGATGCAACGGTGATCGAAAAATTCAATTCCGCCGGCTGCATCCTGCTCGGCAAGACCAATATGGATGAGTTTGCCATGGGGTCGAGCAATGAAACGTCGTATTTCGGTCCAGTCAAGAATCCCTGGGACATACGCTGTGTTCCGGGCGGCAGCTCCGGCGGCTCAGCTGCAGCAGTAGCGGCACGAATTGCGCCGGCGGCGACCGGAACAGATACCGGCGGTTCCATCCGCCAGCCGGCAGCGCTCACCGGGATTACCGGACTGAAACCCAGTTATGGGCGCGTTTCACGCTACGGTATGATTGCCTTTGCGTCATCGCTCGATCAGGGCGGCCCGATGGCACGCAGCGCCGAAGATGCGGCGCTCCTGCTCAATATCATGGCCGGTTTTGATCCGCGTGACTCCACATCTGTGGATCGACCGGTTCCGGACTATCAGGCCTCGCTCGCGGATTCGATTGCCGGCTTGCGCATAGGTTTGCCGAAGGAATACTTCGGCGCGGGACTCGGTGCCGACGTGGCCGGCGTAATTGAAATTGCGCTGGCCGAGTACCGAAAACTTGGCGCGGAGATAGTTGAAATCAGCCTGCCGAACAGCAGCCTTGCCATTCCCTGCTATTACGTACTTGCCCCGGCCGAGGCGTCCAGCAACCTGGCTCGCTACGACGGCGTACGTTACGGCTATCGTGCTCCCGAATATGCGGATTTGGCGGAAATGTACTGCAAGACCCGTTCGCAGGGTTTCGGCGTTGAGGTCAAACGCCGAATCATGATCGGAACCTATGCGCTTTCAGCAGGTTATTACGACGCCTACTATCTAAAGGCGCAGAAGCTCCGGCGCCTCATCACCGACGACTTCAATCGCGCCTTCGAACGCTGCGATGTGATCATGGGGCCTACGACGCCGGGCAGCGCGTTCGAGTTCGGCTCCAAGTCCGATGATCCCGTTGCCATGTATCTCAGCGATATTTACACCATCTCGGTTAATCTTGCGGGGTTGCCGGGAATGTCCGTGCCCGCCGGGTTTGATGGCAAAGGGCGCCCCGTGGGATTGCAGATAATCGGGAAGTATTTCGATGAAGCGCGGCTGCTGAATATCGCGCACAGGTTCCAGAAGTCGACGGACTGGCATACGCAGGTTCCCCGGGGTTTTGAATGATGACGGCAGTCCGCGCGGCGCCTGATTTGCCGGGCGCGTCCGCCTGCTTCGTCACACCTGCCAGTTTGTCTTGTCCGGCGCCTGCCCAAGTTCCGGCATTGGGGAGTCGGGGTATCTTGAGAAGCAGCGGACCCGATTGTGAGCGCCGAAATGGCATTTGAATCCTTGCAGAAGGTAAATTGATCGAAATGGATTGGGAAACGGTAATCGGACTTGAAGTTCATGTGCAGCTACTTACCAGGAGTAAGCTGTTTTCCGGGTCGAGCACCCGGTTCGGTGCCCTGCCGAATACTCAGGCGTGTGCGGTTGATATCGCGTTGCCCGGGGTGCTGCCGGTGATGAACAGGGAGGCTGTGCGCATGGCGGTAAAGTTCGGTATCGCTGTCGAAGCAACTATCAATCCGCACTCAGTGTTCGCGCGCAAGAACTACTTCTATCCGGACCTGCCAAAGGGGTACCAGATATCGCAGTACGAGCTGCCTATCGTTCAGCTCGGGCGGCTTGGGATTGATGTCGATGGGGCGCAAAAGCAAGTCGGGATTACACGCGCGCACCTGGAGGAGGACGCAGGCAAGTCGCTGCATGAGGATTTTCACGGCCTCACCGGCATTGACCTCAATCGGGCCGGCACACCCCTGCTTGAAATCGTATCCGAGCCCGATATGCGTTCTGCAAAGGAGGCTGTTGCCTACCTCAAGAAGCTGCACACTCTGGTGCGCTATCTCGAGATCTGCGATGGCAACATGCAGGAAGGATCGTTTCGCTGCGATGCGAATGTGTCCGTGCGACCCCGGGGTCAGGATGCGTTAGGTACCCGCGCCGAGCTGAAGAACATTAATTCCTTCCGGTTCGTCGAGAAGGCGATCGACTTCGAAGTCGATCGCCAGATCGGTCTAATTGAAGGAGGTGGCAAGGTCGTTCAGGAGACCCGGCTTTACGATTCGGTCAGGGACGAGACGCGATCCATGCGCAGCAAGGAAGAGGCGCATGACTATCGTTATTTCCCGGATCCGGATCTTCCGCCGCTGGTGTTGGAGGCAGGGTTTGTCGAAGAGATCGCGAGAACATTGCCGGAGCTGCCAGACGCGAAACGCGAGCGTTTCATGAACGAGTATGCGCTGCCGGCCTATGACGCTGCGGTGCTTACCGGGTTGCATGAGATGGCTGATTACTATGAGGCAGCGGTGCGCACCTTCGACGGCGAGCCAAAGCTGACAGCCAACTGGGTTATGGGCGACCTGAGCGGACTCCTGAACCGCGACAACCTTGAAATTGGCGCGTCTCCAATATCTGCTGCCATGCTCGCCGGCCTCGTGCGCAGAATTGCCGATGGCACGATCTCCGGAAAGATCGCCAAGGAGGTATTTGAAGCGATGTGGGGCGGGGAGGGTGACGCCGATGAAGTGATCGGGAAAAGGGGGCTCAGACAGATCACGGACGAGACCGCGATCGAACGGATAATCGACGAGATTCTTGCAAAGAACCCGAAGCAGCTCGAGCAGTTCCGCTCCGGACAGGAGAAGCTTTTTGGCTTCTTTGTCGGCCAGGTCATGAAAGCAACCCAAGGCAAGGCCAACCCGGCGCAGGTGAACGATTCACTCAGGAAAAAGCTCGGCGGCTAGATATCCCGCCGTAGTAACTGGCGCGACAGCGTCACAAGATTCATCAATACAACCTGGCGAACAAAAACGAGGAAAACGCGTGAGCATCGCAGCAGACGACCGCACGGACTTCAACCGTAAACTTTTCTACATCACGCTCTTCTCCACCCTTATACTCAAGGTCATCCTTGCTGCAGCTGTTCCGGTGACCGCGGATGAGGCCTACTTCATTGGCTGGGGCCAGCATCTCAGCTATGGCTATTATGACCATCCTCCCTTGATTGGCTGGATCCTTTACCTGCTGCTCAAGCTTGGTCACTCCGTTTTGCTGCTGCGATCCCCGGCGGTGGCAATGTCGACGATTATCGGCATCGGCATTTATTTTCTGCTCAGGCGCTACGACCGCTCGCGTGCCTATCTGATCTCTGTTCTCTACATGGTTTCGCCGATTGGGGTACTGGGCGTTCTGATTACGACTGACACTCCGCTGATCATATGTTCCTTTCTTTCCGCCGCCTTCCTGTTCAAGGCGCTCATGGATAAGTCCGCGGTTTATTACCTGTTGTCGGGTGTTTTCCTCGGCCTGGCCTTTATCTCCAAGTACTTTACGGTGCTTCTGATCGGCGCCTATGTCGCCTATTACCTGTTCTCTGACAGGGATCGCGTAAAGACGCGCGGATTTGCGCTGCTGTTTGCGGCGTCGCTGCCGTTTGGCCTGATCAACCTCTACTGGAATTACACGCACTGCTGGGACAACATCCTGTTCAACCTGGTCACGCGCAATCAGGGGATGCATCTGTCGCTGACGAAGTTCCTGACGTACATCGGAATTGTGGTTTATCTCGTTACTCCGCCAATAATCTATTTTCTCGTCCGGCACTGGCGCGAACTTGCTGCGCGCGCGCGTGCAAGTGAGCTCAAGATCTTCGTCTATGCCGCGGCAATTCCACTTGCCTTTTTCCTGGTGCTTTCGACCAACAAGGACATCGGCTTGCACTGGCCGTTGTCATTCTACGCATTTGTGTTTGTTACTCTTGCGATCTATCTGACTTCGGAAGAGCTCGTGAAGGCGACAAAATTCATGGTGTATTTCACTGCCTTCCATCTTGTGCTCGTTACGGTGGGTCTTGCCATGCCATTGAAAGACTGGAAGTTTACCAAGCACTATGATTCGATCGTCTTCACCGAACGGAACCAGGTGTTGAGGGACGCGATGGCGCCCTATGCGGGCAACTTCTACTTTGCGACGGACCGTTACACGACGTCGTCCCTCATGTCCTATTTCATGCGTCAGGACGTCTTCGTTTTCGGCGGTGGTTCGTATCACGGCCGGCAGGACGACATATACGCGGATTTTCGCAAGTTCGCCGGCAAGAACATTCTTGTCCTGACGAAGAGCGCGCCTGCGCAATCGGACTACGCGCCGTATTTCCAGTCAATCGAAATCAAGAAACTGATGATCGAAGACACGCCGTATTTCATGGTGCTGGGACGGGATTTCAACTATGCGAGCTACCGCAAAAACGTGCTGGGCGACATTATGACGTCGTACTATGCGATTCCGGGCTGGCTGCCCTGCAAGCGGTGCTACATGGACGAACGTTATGGCTCTCGCTGATCTATGCACCGCTGTGGCAGGTCGACGGCGAAGTTACGCTTCTGCACAGCGTAACTACTCTCCCTTCATGCACGTGCGCTCGACTTCGACTTTTGCGACACCCTCGATTGCCGTCACGGCGTCCTTGATGTTGCGCACGATTTGGTCCGCGAAAGGGCAATGCGGGGTCGTCAGCTGTACTTCAAGGTGCACATAGTCACCAACGATGTCGATATCCTGGATGAAGCCGAGATCGACCACGTTGTGCCGTAGCTCCGGGTCGATGACATTTCTGAGGGCTTGATAGACCCTTTCCTCGGTGATGGGTGTGGCCATGGGCAAGTCCTCCGCGTTTAGCAAAAGTCTAACAGAATTCCGAAAACACCGAATAATGGTTGATCGCGGAACTCGGGATCAACCGCCGTCTCGGACATGCGGTTTACCGGACGTGGATCAGAGCCTTAAGGGTTTTACCGGTTCGTCCATCCAGGCATTGGAATTTTGCCAATCGATGCGTGGGTCGTCGACGAAGAGTTCGACCTCGTTTCCATCGGGATCAAAGAGATAAATGCTCTGACTAACGGTGTGATCAGACATGCCCTGGATGGGGTAGTTCCTGGCTTCTATGCGTTTAAGCGCCTGGCGAAGCTCATCCAGGTTGTTGCCCACCTTCCAGCCTACGTGGTAGAGACCGATGCGCCGACCAGGCGCGGGGGCGGGGGCATTTCCCACTTCGATCAGCAGCAATTCGTGATGGGTGTGGCCTCCGCTCAGTATCGCGCCGCGGCCGCCGAACACGCTGCCGGAGTGGGTGAGACCTACGATTTCGGTGTAGAAATTGATCGAAGGTGCAAGATTTCGTACGTAAAAGACCACATGTGCGAGTTCTGTCATAGCGCGTTTACCTGAAAGAGTGAAAAATGGGTTCTCGGGACCTCCGCCGGAGAATGTGGCGGGAATGTGCAGAACGATGATACAGCATATGCAAGAAGGCATGCACCGCGGCCTGCGGTCTTAGATTTATGGCACCAAGTTTGCTATTACTTTAACTGGCGATTTCGAATTATGCGCATGACCAGGGAGCCAGGATGTCGTGATGGACGACGCGGCGAACAGACCTAAGATTGGCATTGTCATGTCCGGCGGTGGCGCACGCGCTGCCTACCAGGTTGGTGTTCTCAAGGCCATAGCCCAGATGCTGCCGGCGGGAGCACCCAATCCTTTTGCGATCATATGCGGAGCCTCCGCGGGCGCCATCAATTCTGCCGCCCTTGCGATCTACGCGCGTAACCTCCAGCAGGCGGCGCGCAGGCTCGAAAAGGTTTGGAGTAATTTCCGCGTCGATCAGGTATTCCGTACTGATACTACAGGATTGCTCATCAACTGGGCGCGCTGGCTGGGCGCGCTGTTTCTGGTCGGAATGGGCAAGAGCAACCCGACGTCGCTCCTCGATCGAAGTCCCCTGGTCAGGCTTCTCCAGCGCTACCTTCCATGTGATCTTATCCAGCAGTCGATTGATGCCGGTTATCTGCAGGCGCTAAGCATCGCCGCATCCGGCTATGGCTCCGGTCAGTCGGTCAATTTTTTCCAGGGAGATTCAACCCTAACGCCATGGAAGCGGGCGACCCGCGTCGGGTGCGCAGCCATGGTCACGATCGACCATCTGATGGCGTCCTCGGCAATACCGTTTGTATTCGAGGCAGTCAGGCTCAATCGTGAGTACTTCGGTGATGGCTCAATGCGCCAGGTAGCGCCAATGAGCCCGGCTATACACCTGGGCGCGGATAGAATACTGGTAATCGGGATTCGCCCGGAGAGCAACAGCCAGCCGGAGCGAGTATCCGAGCCGGTCGAGTATCCGACACTCGCGCAGATCGGCGGCCACGTTTTGAGCAGCATTTTCCTGGACGGGCTGGAAGCGGATCTGGAACGCCTGCGACGCATCAACGAAACAGTTCGCCTGATTCCGCCCGAGCAGCTCAGGATGCAGGACCGCATCGCGCATCTGCGGCCTGTCGAAACGCTCATGATTTCGCCGAGCCGCGATCCGCGCGAAATTGCCGAGCGCCACAAGCACCAGTTTCCGCGTCCGGTGCGATTCATGCTGCGCGGTCTTGGCGCATTCAATCGCGGCAGCGGCGAGCTGATCAGCTACCTGCTGTTCGAAAAATCCTATTGTCGGGAACTGATCGAACTTGGTTACTCCGACACGCTCAGGCGCAAGGTAGACGTGCTCACCTTTCTCGGCCGGAACGAGGCTGGAGACTTCACATCCCCGACTCCCAGACTCGAGGCAATATCCTGATAACGAAGGTTGCGCGCACGCTGGTCCTGATCGGGGTTGTCCTGGTGGTTGCCGGTCTCGCATGGCCGTGGTTGTCGCGCATCGGGCTTGGTCGGCTGCCGGGAGACATTGTGATCAGGCGCGGCAACTTCAGTTTCTATTTCCCGCTCACGACGTCGATTATCGTGAGCCTGGTGCTCGCAATCCTGCTCTGGCTGTTTCGAAGGTAGGAGGAGACCAGGTCGGCATTTCGTCGCATCGGCGAGCATCAAGTCGCAAGTCAAGATACCCGGTGGCCATGGGGTCCGGGCAAAAGCGAGCCAATTCAGCGCAAGCGCACGGCAAGCTATCCATTCCCTGAAATTCATGGAAAGCGGCTGCGCGGCCTGATGCTGCCGCTGTATTTTGCCCCGGCAAACCTCAGGGCTCGCTCGATTCCCCGGCAGCGCGTCGGTGCTGCGCTGCTTCTGCCGACTTCTCGATATCGGAGGTGACTTGCTCCAGAACCGGAACAGCCGGTGGCGCCGGTTCCGCTATTGCCGACGTGCTGGCTTCTTCCGGGCCATTTTCGGCGTACGGACGCGGATGTCGTCCAGTAATTGCATCGAGCAGCGACGGTTTCGGGGCGCCTTCCTCGAGTCCAAGCGCCTCGGTATATACCGAACGGCTGCGCAGCAAACTGCCGACCACTGACGCAACCACGCAGGCAGGCATGGCCGCGAGCACCACGCTGTAATTGCGCGTCGTCTCGAACACCATGATGGCGGACATTGCCGGTGCATGGGTGGTGGCCGCGAGCAGACTACCCATGCCAACCAGTACCCATAGCGCCTGCGAGTGGGTGGCCGAAGACGTCAGCATTGTGCGAAAAACAAACAGACCCAGGGCGCCACCCAGCGACAGGGTGGGCGTAAGCACACCTCCCGGAATGCCGGCGGCACTCGCTGCCATAACCGCGATGAGGCGAAGTACAAACACCGCCGCTAGCGTCGAAAGCGCCCAGTGATTAATCATAAATGACTGAACCACGCTGTAACCATTGCCCCATACCGCCGAGCTGAAAATCGAGAGCAGGCCGATAACCAAACCGGCAATTCCCATGCGCAGCGGTATGAAAGTGATGGCCGCCTGATAGCGGCGGCGCGCATTGTCGAGCAGCCAGAGAAATGCCGGACCCAGGAGCCCACAAAGAAGCCCGAGCAAAGTAGCGTCGATGAGGTCGGGAAACCCGACAGCGGGAATGGCGGGGGCCAGGTACAGCGGCCCGGCGGCGAACAGCGCCTGCGTAGTCAGCTCGCCCATAACGGCGGCTACCAGAATAGCGGTGATTTCGCGCAGTGCAAGCCCGCCGAGGATGATTTCCGATACGAACATCGTCCCGGCAATAGGCGCATGGTATGCCCCTGCGAAGCCTGCAGCGGCGCCGCAGGCGACGATCAATCGGCGATACTCCGGATCTTTCCGGGTGAAACGACCGAATATCGAAGATACCAGTGCTGCAAACTGGATCATTGTACCTTCGCGTCCTATCGTGATGCCGCCACTCACACCAAGAAGCGATGAGAGCGTGCGCGTAATATTCGGGCCAACTGGCAGAACCCCGTCCCCGACCCGCACTGCTTCCATGTATTCTGGCCCGCGCGGTCTCTTGATCCAGTGATGCCCACCCCACATCACCAGTCCGCCGGCGCTGGCAAAACCGAGAGGGACCATCACGCGCTTCCACAGCGGCAATTCCTCAGCTGCGGCTACGAGATGGTCTTGGGTGCTATACAGATGGATGATGGCGGACATCGCATAGCGAAAACCTTCGACCATGACTGAGCCAATGACTCCTACGAGTGCCGCGATTAGTATCATCGGCACCATAGGATCCAGGTTTCTCCTGAACACCTGCAGGCGGCTTTGCACTGCTGTTAACACGGGCGTCGATCTCCTTGGTGAAGTTGAGTCTGGCGGAACACGCAGGGGAAGGTGACTCCGATGTGCTCAACGAGTGTCTGCTGGCCGGGAAAGCGATCGGGGTCGGCCCGCTGCGCGCAGCCCGGCAATGCCCAAATCGTCTCGCATAGAAACGGTTTCCTGGGCGTTGTGTCATTTTTTGTGGGCTTCCCGTTGTACGGAGAACGCACTAAGTGTGCGTGGCAACAAATTCGTATCGCATGGACGAAGATAACGGAGCTAGTTATGGCGAACGCCGCTTTCCCGGCTTTTCCTGCCATCCGCAGAACATCGCCGGGGTCGCGACGCTTCTCCCGGCGAGCAGCCAACGTCCGACTATTGGATGCACCGACGACGTTTAAGTGAACTTGCGGTTGGTCACGATGACTGCGCATTGGCGGAGCCGGCAGGCATGATTCAGCGGACCGGCAATTGAAGTGCGTCCGGGTTCTGTTTGAAACCGGGCGCGCCCGGTCGGGATTCTGGAGAACTGATATCCCGCGGCGGCCTTTGCGGCTGATGCAAGACAGAATGTTCCGGTTACTCACCGCGACTGCAAAATGCCCAATGAAAGTGAGCCCTGGCCCTGGTGGCCGCTCGCCGCCTATGCTCCGTCGCCTTCGAATGCGGCAGCGGCAAACTGGATCAGGGAAACGCTTACCCAGCACTGGATCTACCCCGGAATCGGGAGAGTTGAGTCTCGGATCGAAGTTCGTTTCGAGGAGCAACAGCATTGCTGCAATCTGCCCGAAGGTTCAACGACACCGATAATTTATTGATGCGAGTGGAAGCCACCGTAGAACAATCCGCGCCATGGGCGCGAGCACAAACCGTTAACAACGTAGCCGGCCGGAAGTCACGCCCTCCGCGATGCGCTTCATGCGCATGGCTGACATCCATGGCCACCATCATCAAACCTGGACTGTGGCGTCTGCCGGTTTGGAACTTGGTCTCTAATCGGAGAAATCAGCGTACTTGTACCGTCCTCAAGACATGCATAGTTTAACACACCTGTATCCGAGGGTGTAAGCGCCGTTACTATCGCGTCTGCCGAATGGAGCAATTCCAGGCATGCGACTGCGGAATTCACCCGGACGGCCAGCTGCGATCTCCATTGCCCGGACTTTAAACAGGAGCGATCCAGCACCCCGAGACATCTTTGAATGTTGTCAAATCAGGTCTGGTCACAGATCAGAAAGGGAGAATATCACCTGTGCGTGTCGATGAATTTACGCTGTGCGACGCGCCTTGCCGGTGATCAGGGGGCTGCCATGATATTTGACTGTTCGAGACACGAAACATTAGCGGCTCGCCGGCCGGTCAGTTCAGGTGATCTGCAACTCTGGCCTCGGTTCAGGCTCACTCATCAGCCGGCATTGTGCTGAATCGCCCGGCGTCTGGGTGTCGGTGGGCGCGAACAGGGTATGCCGCGGCAAGCTCTGATTTTCTTCAATTTCATGAGCATGGTGTGCTGACCTGCTGTGGTGCAACTCTGCACCGCGGTGTGTCACGACCGCTTCGTGGCGCTACGCTTGCTTTTTAACCACTTCAGCAGCGGATCCCACTGGGCGAGATCTGTCGCCACAGTCGCTGGACCCATTTCGAAAATTCCCAAACCGCGTTCCGCCGCGAGGATATAATTCTGGCTGTCCCGCAGGCTTGTCAGGAAAGGTAACCCCAGACCGCCGAGGAAATCTTCGAGTGCCTCGAAAGCGCGCGTATTCTCGCGGACACGGTTGGCAACAACAGCGATCTTGGAGGCAAGATGCGCTTTCGTGTGGATATCCAGCAATTCGCGAATGAAATCGGTAGTGGCCCGAATATCCATGGGCGAAGGCAATACCGGGATGATTACCGTTTGAGCCCGGCGCAGCAACCGCCCCATGCGTCGGTCGCGCACACCGGCGGCAACATCCATTACCACCGTATCTATTTCCTGCGGTACCCACAGCGAGTCCCGCCAGGCAGCGAGGCCGCGGATTGGAGCATGCTCCTCCGCTCGTGCCGCGAGCCACGCCAGGCTCGAACTTTGCGGATCAAAGTCAGCCAGCGCGACAGACTTCGATTGCGCAGCATAGTAGCTCGCCAGATTGGTGGCCAGGGTGGTTTTGCCGCTTCCCCCTTTGCTGTTCATCACCATAATTGTGCGCGTTTTGTAGGTAAGCGGCTTGTATTCCCCCGACATCATTTCCAGGAAGTTCATATTTTTTCGCTCTCCGCTTGTTCGACGCATTCGGTACGGGACAGCTTCGTTCGCAATCTGCTGTAGCGACACCTGCTAAGTGTGTTCATCGACCGAGTGGACGTCAACCACTGGTCGCGAATCGTGTTCAAATGCCTGAAGACGGCGGCCGGGTTAGTCTCAGTGTGCTAATGGACTGACAATAATGATCCATTGGCGCAAGCGCTGATAACGCTGCGAAATTGAGCGCAGCGCCAGCGCACCTGCCACCGGCCGACGCCAGTGGTCTCATCGGTACACCGCATTGAGATCTCGCGGCTCCGGCCAAAATTGCCGGTATGCAATAGAGGGTCAATCGCATGCTGACTATGTCGCAAGGTAACAGGTTGTACAGCTGCGATTGCCGGCGGCATTTCCGCAGATGCAAGAAGGCGCGGCGGTTGTTCTCAAGGAACCGACAATGCGCGATGCCATTAAATCATGAGTAAATCGGATCAGGTATTCCGCAAGAATGATCTGTTTCTTCTCATAACCTATTTCAGGATCAGCTGACCCGATGCTTCGGGGCGACGCAGCCGGCCATCCAATGCGCCATTGCGTTCGTTGATGCCAGTACTTTGACTTGCCTGCGATTTACCGGATCGGAACGTAAGTCGCTGTTTTTTTTGATTCTTCACGGATCCGATGAACATCAGATTGTGATTTCCAGGCCCCGCGGACGTTGGCGTGTAAATTGCAAGGAAAATCATCAGGTTAATCTACCGCAGCCCCGGCTGTATCTATGAAAAAGCTGTATCTATGACAAAGAAGATTAATGTTCATGACCTTGAGCTTGGAATGTATGTTTCCGGGCTCGATCGACCATGGCTCGAAACGCCGTTTCTGTTTCAGGGCTTCGAAATTCGTTCGCCTGAAGAAATCGTTCAACTGAAGCGTTACTGCCAATTTGTCTACATCGAAATCGCTGACGGCTATGGCAAACCCGCAAGCCGGGGATCGGCCGCAATTCCATCTTCTGTCCGTAAGGCGGGGAGCAGCGAGCAGCAGAAGAGGCTCGAATTTGAAATTCTGCGCCAGGCAGCTGTTCAGGCAGTGCCGAGCGTGCCACGCTACCAGGATCGGACTACCGTCGAAGAAGAGGTCGAGGTGGTGCGAACCGCGCACGAAGAGGCCAAGGCCCACATCTTTACGGTGATGAACGATGTTCGGCTGGGACGCTCATTGCAGGTCGGCTCCGTCAAGAAGATCGTGGCAGCCATGGCCGCAAGCGTGATTCGCAATCCGGACGCCCTTGTGTGTTTCAGCCAGTTGCGCCGGAAAGACGAATATACGGCATTGCACAGCCTGCGTGTTTGCATTCTCGCATTGGTTTTCGGCCGACACCTTGGCCTTGACGTCGACGCCCTAAATATCCTTGGCATAGGTGCACTCCTGCACGACATTGGCAAGATGAAAGTGCCAAATGAGATCCTTAACAAACCTGAACCGCTCACGCCCGCGGAATATGCAGTCATGAAGGAACATGTGCCCGCGGGCGTTGAGATCCTGGAAAAGACGGCAAATATTCCGTCTGCCGCAATCGAAGTGGCTCGCTGCCATCATGAGCGCCACGACGGGTCCGGCTACGTAAGCGGGAAACGTCTGGAGGAGATTGGCATATTTGGACAAATCGGAGGCATAGTCGATTATTACGACGCAATCACCAGCGATCGTGCCTACCACACGGGCCTGTCTGCGCATGTTGCGCTCAGACAGATGTTTGCCGGGCGTAACCGCGAGTTCCACCCGGAACGGGTCGAGCAGTTTATCCAGTGCATGGGCATCTACCCGATAGGTAGTATTGTCGAGCTTAATACTGGCGATGTCGGAGTAATTGTCGGAATGAATCGGGCGCGCCGCCTCAAGCCGCATGTAGCCCTGGTCCTGAGACCAAACACTCTTCCATACGACACCCCGCGTACCGTCGATTTGATGCAGCATAGTGCAAGCAACGTCCGGCCGCTCGAGATCGAGCGAGTTGTGGAGCCGGAAACATATACCATCAACCCGGTCGAATACCTGCCGGTCGCGGCAAATCTCTGACAGCGGCAATCTCCCGGGCCGGGATCAGCGGTCTGGATTACTGTGGTATGGGCAAGTGCAGCAATCGCCACTATTCCGGGCATGACCCCGGGACCAGATCTGTAGATCGCGCGGTCGCAGATTCTTGCAATAATCCGACCGAACTTGATTCCCCACCGTGCTTTTAGCCCGGCACCGCCGGCCGCGCTTTCCGCGTGAACGTTTGTCGCCACCCCCGCAATCGTCAGCACCCAAAGCGCGTGCAGACGCACCAGGCAGCACTGGTCAGGGGTTATCGGGGGGCCGGATTCTCCCGAAGTCGGCGTTGCCCGTGCGCAATCCTTATTCTCTGAAGCGGAGCTGGATAAACGTAAATTTCATGTTTTCAAGAACTCCGCCATTCCGGGTCGTGCTGCTGTCAAACGCGATCCAGGTTGTGCCGTTTCAGTACATGTTCCAGCCACAATCCTGTCAGGTGTTCCTGCACGCTGTTCTGTGACAGGCGTTCGTCGAGATTGTCCAGGTCGACGATCTCGAGCGGTTGATCCTGCCATGAGCAGCTGAACACGGCCTTCGTACGCAGTCCTGTATGCGGGTCAACCTGCCATTGCAGACATTGCGAGCAGACGCCCTTCAGCATGCATTGCATCGGCGTGCTGATCGAAGCAATTGTCTGCGGTGTCTTGGCAAGATAGTTCTTAAGCTCCGAAGTGCGTGCGTCGCGCACGCGCCGTACGAGGCAGCTTGATCCTATGACAAGGATGCGATCGATATCCTGCAGCGCGACCGATTGTTCGGCGCGCCCGATTTCGAGTTTGCGTATCGCGTAACGGGAAAGGGTTTCAACAAGGTCACCGCTCGCCGCGCGATCCTGCGGGCGGCGCGGAACGACAGGTTCCCCTTCCTCGGTGATCCAGAGGATGGCATCGGCCGCCTTTTCCAGGTCGTCGCGCCAGATCAGGGAATCTGCGGACGGCAGGACTGCCACGTAGAATACACGGTGCCCGGCGGCCCGCAAGGCGGGGCCCACTGAGCATATGTGGGCGGCGCTGAGCAGACCTCCCACGACCATCACAGTCTCATTGCCGCCGGGAATTGTTGCGCGTACACCGGTCGGACCCATGAATGCCACCGGATCGCCCGGCTTGAGTGTTGCGACCAGTCGCGAGCTCGCTCCTTGCTCAAGCACAATGACTGACACGAGCCCCTTTTCGGTGTCGACTTGCGCGCCGTATAGCGCGAGCGCCGCTGTCTGAAGGCGTGTGCCGTCCAGAAGCGGCGCGCGTGTCTCGAAGTTCTGCAGACGAAAAAACTGTCCAGGACGGAAGCGACGTGCCGCCATTGGCGCACGCAGCGTAAGTTCGACGATAGCGGGCGCGAGGCGCTCGATCTTCTCCACTCTTGCTGCCAGCAGTTCATCGATGTGCACACGGAAACTTCCGTATTCGCCCAGATCACCCTGTGCGTTCACGCGTTCGCCCAGGGTCGCGAGTATCTTCGGATAGGTGCGCATTCCTGAAGCGATGGCCTTGACGACGCTGCCATGGAATACGGGATGAGTATCGCCGAGAAAACTCACGCGTCGGTCGTTCACGTCGTAGGAGGTAAACGCACCGAAATCCTCGATCTTGCAGTGCGGCGCGACCGGCACCGCCGTCAATTTGCCGTCGACGTCGTGGTATGTCTGGTAATGGCCCCGCTCCTTGGTGAAGTGTCCGCGGTGCTCAAATTCGTAGGCGACATTCGGTCGCGCGCCGGTCGCGACCAGAATCGAACGCGCCGGGATCGATATGTCTTCCCCGGAGACTTCCCAATTGCCGTCGCTGTTGCGGTTGAGTTGCCGACAGACAAGCGTCTCGACCTGGCCGTATCGATCGACGCGCGTCTCCTTGGGGTCCAATCCCTCGGCATAGTAGATTCCTTCCTCGAAGGCTTTGATGATTTCCTCATGGTTGCGTGTGTAGGCCGGTGATTCATTCATTCCGCGCCGATAGGCGACCGTTACTCCACCCCACGCGCGCAGCAGCTTTGTGAAATCCGGAGATTCTCCGCTGTGGTTTGCGCGCACCCGTTCCGCACGCACCATATGGCCATGAACCAGAAGCTCGTCAAGGATCGCATTTTCGCCTTCGTTAAGACCGGCACGGACCGGAGCCTCGCCCAGACCCTGGCTCAGTTGCTCATAGCGCTCGAGTGTTTTCTCGGTCTGCTCGATGTAATACGCGCCCACCTCGGTGGCGGTGTCGATTCCTGTGAGGCCGCCGCCGATGATCACCGCAGGCAGGCGTACCTGCAGATTGGCGAGGCTCGAAGCCTTGGCGGCGCCGGTCAGTTGCAGTGCCATCAGAAAGTCATTGGCCTGGCGCATGCCGGGTGCGAGGCTTCCCGGTATCGGCAGGGCCTGTGGCAGCCCGGCACCGATCGCAATCGCTACATGATCGAAGCCCAGATGCCAGGCGTCCTCCACGGTGAGCGTGCCGCCAAAGCGCACGCAGCCAAAAACCTGGAAACGCGGCCGGCGCAACAGACTGAGGTAGATGAGTTTGAGAAAATTCTTGTCCCAGCGATTGGTGATGCCGTATTCGGCGACACCACCGAAGCCTGCCATTACCCGTGTATCGAGCGGCTCCTCGATCTCGGCGTAATCACGTATCGGTCGCCTGAGGATATCAGGGGGAAGGGGTTCGATCTTGAGTCCTTCCACGCCGACGACCGCAAAGCCTTCCATCAGCATATGGTGGGCAAGGGTGAAACCGGCCGGTCCCATGCCCGTCACCAGGACCTTGAGGCCGTTGTATGGCTTTGGCAACCACTGGCTACGGCGCAGGGGATTCCAGCGTATGAGCAGATCATAGATCTCTACGCCCCACGGCAGACCGAGCACATCAGTCAGGATCCCGGTCTCGGCCTGCGGAATGTTTACCGGATCCTGCTTCTGGTAAATGCAGGCCTTCATGCAATCGTTGCATATCCGATGGCCGGTCGCGGCACACATGGGATTGTCTACCGTGATCATCGCGAGGGCGGCGATTGTGTAGCCGTTTTTTTTCATCGCATGCATCTCGGAGATCTTCTCGTCCAGCGGGCAGCCGGTAAGAGTTACACCCAGGGGATTTGTCTTGAGGCCCTTTTCAGGGTCCCCCTTTTTTTCCGGGAATCCCTTGGAGCAGAAGTCACCGTCGTGATCATGACAGTAGATACAGTAGTGGATCTCATTCTGTATTTCGCGCGTCCCCATGCGCGCATCTGTAAGTTTGAAGCCGTCACGACGACGACGCTTGTCAGGCGGCCCTTCGATGCGACCGACAGGATCGCCCGCAACCTGCACGAACGGCACCAGATGCGCAGGATCGATGCCCTGCGGTAAGCGAAAACTCACCCAGTCACGCACTTGTGTCTGGCCCTGCGCAGTTTTAAGTGCCTGTATGCACCAGCGAGTGAGCAACTCAATTTCATTCTGATTCGATTCCGGTTCAGTCAGCAGTTTCTGCCCCCACTGTGCAATCGCAAGTTCGCGATCGGAAGAATCAAAACCTGCGTGGTGCAGTGCCAGATCAAGCTGGCGATCAAGCTCGGCAAACGGCTCGATTTCGTCCTTGCTCATCAAGCGGCGGCGAGCGCGGCGCTGCACAAAGAGCTTCTTGAATGCGAAAACAGGATCATGCGAAAGCGTCCGGCTGCGTGCCTGATCAAGGGCATCATGGATGCCGAACAGGTCGCCAAAAAGCTCCTCGAGCGGCGGACCGCCAGCGAGAAGTAATTCGCTTACCTGCAGCGGCGTCAGCACTTGGCCAGCGCGGTAGGCTAGCAGCTGGTGGTGATGCGCCGGATCGAGTTGCGCAAAACGCGCAAGGAATTCCCGGTCGAGTTGCGCGAGACCTTCCTCGTGAAACAGGTCCTGGTAGGCAATGCCATGCAAACCGGGCTTGAATTCGGGCACACTGCTGTTGGTCGTCATACTCTTAGAAAAATCCGGGGATTAGGCTGAAAAAGAATCCATTGTAGTTATGTCCCGGTTGATCACCTAGAAGATCATGCTGCGATACCGGCAAGCTGACAAAGCCGATCGTTGCAGGTCAACCCATCATGTTTCAGACGGGCAAAGCATTTAACGCCGCCGGGCCGGCTGCGCGCAATGGTGACCGCAATACACCCCTTTTGCTTGCGGGGAGGTGTCAGTACCAGGTTCTTTCGACGTTAACCCTTCTTGGCGGACGAGTTTAATCCAAAAAGCGAATAGGCCGGGCACCATCCGCTGAGCGCAGTGAGAATCGGCACAACGCCTATCAGACCGATCCAGCGGATATTGCCTTCGAGGATGAACATCAGGCTCAGCAAGCCAAGCCCAATGATTACGCGTACCACCTTATCGGCACTGCCTACATTCTGTTGCATGATTGAATCCTCGTGCTCATGGGGTTCATTCCGTGGCTGAGCGTAACACGACACTTGCCCGCCTTCCACGCACCTGCCCGGTGACGGCCCAGCATCAGGCGCGCGTCCAGTCGCCGGAACGGCCGCCCGACTTAGCCAGCAGGCGGATATTCGTCATGACCATTCCCCGATCCACCGCCTTGCACATGTCGTAGAGTGTCAGCAAAGCCGCCTGGACAGCGGTAAGCGCTTCCATTTCCACACCTGTCTGGCCGGACGTACGCACCGTCGCACGGCAGTGCATTGCAGATGCCTTCTTATCCGGATGCAGTTCGATTTCTACGCTGCTGATAGCGATGGGGTGGCACAGCGGCACCAGCTCCGAAGTTTTCTTTGCCGCCATAATTCCCGCAATACGCGCCGTTGCCAGGACATCACCTTTCTTGTGACCACCAGTCAGGATGAGTCGCAGGGTCTCGCGCTTCATCAGGATTGTGCCCGCCGCCACAGCTTCGCGTCGGGTCGCTGCCTTCATGCCCACATCTACCATGTGTGCCTCACCCGCGGCATTGACGTGGGTGAGTTTTGCCGTCGCCGCCGCGCGAGCGGAATGGGCTGTGCCAGGCCGGCGCTTGCGCAGGGTTTGGCTATTCATGGCGTATACGCGGCAGCAATTCCACCAGATTGCACGGACGGTGGCGACTGTCCAGTTGGCTCAGGATGATCTGGTCCATGCCAAGGCGGCAGGCATTGGTCGAGCCGGGCAGCATGAAAATGACGGTACCGTCAGCGATTCCGGCGTCAGCGCGCGACTGAATCGTCGAAGTTCCGATCTCCTGGAAGGAAAGCATGCGAAACAGCTCGCCGAAACCGGGAATGGATTTGGTAATAAATGGCTGCATCGCTTCGGGCGTGATGTCGTGACGGGTCATGCCGGTTCCGCCCGTGGTTATGATCGCATCGACCTCCAGGTCATCAATCCATGCGCGCAACTCGGCACGCATTCTGTCGATGTTTTCGCGCACAATCGCGCGTCGCACAACCCTGTGGCCGGCGCTTTCCAGGCGTTCCTGGATTAGGTCGCCCGACGTGTCGTTTTCCCGGGTACGTGTATCCGACAGCGTCAGTACCGCGACATTGATCGGAACGAATTCGCGTTCGGCTTTTGCCATCATTACTCCCCAGTCTGTTCATTTCCGTACATCGGTTCGGGGGTGTCATCGAGTTCGGGTCTGTATGCGAGCCCACGCAGTCCTCGCAAGTTGATCAACGCAATGTGGTTGCGGTGGACTTCGATGAGACCGTGGCGCTTGAGTTTGGCCAGAATGCGGGAGAATGTCTCCGGTTGGATTGCAAGTTGCGATGCAATGTTCCCTTTCGGTGTCGTGAGTTCTATCTCCGGGGACTCAACAACGGCCTTCGGCGCCTGTTCGAGCAGGTACATCGCCAGGCGACAGGTGGCGTTCTGCAAGGCCAGGCCGTCGATCTGATTGACAAGCATGTGGAGACGCCGGCTCATTGACGACAGCATGCCGAAACAGATTTCCGTGGATTCGGCCAAGGCCTTGAGAAACGGTTTCTGTTCAAAGGCATAAAGGCGCGTCTCGGTCACGGCCTGAGCGTTCACCGGATAGCGTTCCCGGGTACCCATGAACATTACCGCTTCGGCGAATGTCTGTCCGGGCCGGATGATCTCAATGATCTTTTCCTGGCCTTCAGGCGAGATGCGGAACAGCTTTATCTGTCCCTCACGCACCAGGAAAAAGCGCTGAGCAGGATCACCGTGCATGAACAATGTATCCGCAGCAGCGAGCTTCAGTTCCTGCATGCCCACTGTGAGTGTGGCCAACTCAGCGTCGCTGGCCTGCGAAAAAAGGTGCGAACGCCGCAGTTCGTCAAATCGGCCAGGCTTGTTATCCATGTGCTTATCATACCCCGGTTGGAAAAAAGTTTGACCAAGGTCAAATGCATCCCGTCGGTTCTGGCCTAGTCTGATCAAAAGCAGAGGTGTTGCATGCACAAACGCAATCGCCTGTTCGTTACACTGAGCCTGGTTTATGCGCTGATCGGTGGTCTGATCGGAATGATCTGGCTGTATGATCCCGGGCTGCTGCCGGGTGATGTGCCGCGACTGCATGGACATATCATGCTTCTGGGGTTCGTCGCCATGATGATTTATGGCGTCGGCCTGCATGTCCTGCCGCGATTTTCCGGAAATCCTCTGTTTTCCGAACGCCTCGCCAACTGGCAGCTTTACGTGTGCAATGCCGGATTGTGGCTGATGACGGCCGGATGGCTGATGACGCGCAATGTACTCGTTTTTGCGGGTGGCGCGGTCAGCTGGGCGGGTATCGGGATGTTTGCGCTCAACATCGTGCTGAGCGTCAAGGTATATGGACCTGCGAGGTAATTGATGGCGGAATACCGTGGCTGCGAGCTGCCGGACGATCTTTATTATGACCTGGATTATGTGTGGGTTCGCCCGGAGCCGGATGGTACCTACACTCTCGGCATTACTGACGCCGCGCAGACCATGGCCGGACGCGTGCAGTACATTTTCTTCAAGAAGCCCGGGACGCATCGCGCAACAGGCAAACCGGTGGCGCGTCTCGAATCCGGCAAATGGGCTGGCGGTATTCCGGCGCCTTTCGACGGCGAGATCCTGCGGATCAATGACGAGGTGGCTGCGAGGCCTGGTCTTGTCAATGTTGCTCCCTACAGTGATGCCTGGCTCGTCATCATGCGGCCGGATGACGAGAGTACGGCGCTTGCCCATTTGCACACAGGAGCATCAGCAGTGGAGGCATTGCGCCAGTGGATAAATCGGTACGACGTTCAATGTATGCGCTGTCAGGATTAATCTTTGGCGCCGGCGGGCGCCGGGATTGCCTGTGAAGATTCAATTGCTGGTTTCGGACTGGTGCGCGTCCTGCCATCAGGCGGAAAAGGTCTGGCGCGAAGTGGCGGAGGAACGTGCGTTCGATTTCGCGGTGGTGGATATTGGCCAGCCGGAAGGCAGGGAACTGGTCAGTCAGTTGCGCCTCAAAACCATTCCGGCGCTTGTGGTCGATGGCAGACTGGTTGCGCTGGGTGTGCAAACCAGGCAGCAGGCGCTCGAGATTGTTGCCGTAGCGCCACTCAAGACGGTCTCGCATTTGCATTACGTTGGAATCAGCATGGGTTTTGGCAGCCGCATTGCCGTGCATTCTTCCATGGCGTACCTGTTTGCGGCCGGCGGTTTCCTGGCATTAAACGGATCGTTTTTTATGACAGGCTTTGCGCGCGGCGCTCCTCTCCATATTTTCACCCTCGGTTTCCTGGTCTTTATGATCTATGCGCTTGCGGAACATATGTTGCCCAGATTCACCGGTAATCCGATCCGTATTGGCGCAATCGCGTGGTGGCAGCTTGGCCTGGCTCATGCAGGAGTTTTGGCGCTGGTAACCGGATTCCTGTGCCAGCTTCACTGGCTTGCGCTAGCGGGCGCGGTCTTTGCCTGGTCGGCGTTGCTTCTGTTTGTCGTGCGATTGTGGCCGGTACTGTGGCCGCGTGGCCGCGCTTCTGGCGCGGCCCAGGACGGTACTGTTCCCAGATAGATGCGGTTGTGTCGACCTTGCTGCGTCTGGCGCATGTTGATGTGTCGCGTCACAATATGCAACGGGTCCCACGGTCCTGCTGGCACTTCCGTCGGTCAACGCGCCCTGTTGCCGGCCTGCCGGATCGGGGAATTTCGTAGACTCGAGAGGAATTTTTTTGATCATGCTGACCTTGCAAGAAGCCCAGACCGCAATCCTTGACCGTATTCGTGCGGCCAGCGCAGTGGAAGAGGTGCCGCTGCGTCATGCCCTGGGCCGCTTCGTTGCCGCCGATCTGCGCGCGCATGTCGACAACCCGGCATTCACCAACTCCTCGATGGACGGGTACGCCTTTGCCCTTGCCGACCTGATTGCAGGAGATTTCGCATTGCCGCTGCAAGGAGAGTCGCGCTGCGGCAGTGCGCCCGGGAATTTGACGCCTGGCACCACGATGCGGATCTTCACCGGGGCTCCGATGCCGGAAGGCGCGAATACGGTCACGATCCAGGAAGACGTCAAGTTCGCCGACGGCAAAGTCGTGTTCCCCCACAGCGTGCAACCGGGACAGAATCTGCGACGGCGTGCGGAGGATTTTCGTGCAGGAGATGGGCTATATGCGCCGGGTCGGCGCCTGTCGGTGTACGATTTGGCGCTGCTTTCATCAGCCGGAGTTGCAAGGATTCCCGTGTATGCCAGAGCGCGGGCGCTCGTTGTGGCTACCGGAGACGAGCTGGTTGCACCAGGCACTCCGCTTGAGCCCGGCCAGATCTACGAGTCGAACCGTCTCGCGACGCTCTTACAGCTTGAAGCGCTTGGGGTAGATGTAACGGACGGCGGTACGGTGCGGGACGACGCAGCGGCGCTACGGGCGTTCCTGAGGTCGAGCGCTGATTATGATTTTGTGGTTACCAGCGGTGGCGCCTCGGTTGGCGATCACGATCTCGTTAAACAGGTATTCTCCGAAATCGGAGAAATCAATTTCTGGAAGGCAAAAATCAAGCCTGGGAAGCCCGTCGCCTTCGGCCGTATCGGGACACGCGGCCACTTTTTTGCGCTTCCCGGAAACCCGATATCGAGTCTCGTCACCTTCAAGCTTTTTCTCGAGCCCGCCGTGCTGGCATGGAACCACAGTGTTCCAGCGGGTATGCCGGAGATTGCGGCCACTGCCGCAAATACCTTCAAGCGTCATCCTGGTCGCCTGGAATTCGTCCGGGCACGCCTGCGCCTGGATCGTAATGGGCGCATGTTCGCTACGGTTCTGCGTGGCCAGGGGTCGCATAATCTCGGAACGTTGCGCGAAACCAACGGGCTTATCAAGATCGCTGAGGACAGTACTGGCTTTGAGCAGGGTGAAGTGGTGATGGCAGTTCCATTGAGCCTCGATTTCTCCTGACTCACGCGGCCGCACTGGCACAGTGCATTGCACGCAGCGGCGAAGCTTTCCTGTCATGGAAACGTGGCGACGCCTTTTATAAATTAAGACGCATAAGTAAACGCCTGCGGATGGTGCCTGGATAGAATCAGCACTGGATGCAGCATGAACAAGCACAGCAGGCAAAACTCGGTTTCAGTTAGAGCGATGACCTCGCCATCGCGCGCGATTGTCCGACGGGATTCGTAGAATGCCAGACTGTGTGACGCAATAATGTCCGTGGCGTGGCTGTGGCGTCTGCGGATGATCGCCTGGACGCGCGCGATCGGTTCTTATACGTGAAACGGTTTTGCCACGCAGCGCATGCCATCAGGGTAATCGCAAAAGTGCCGTTATCCTGATGGCGCTAGTGTTTCAGGGTATCGAGACCCGCGCATCAGGGCAACGAAGGTCGAATACGATCACATCACCATACGGTTACCGGCCATCCTGGAACCTGGCATTGCAATGGCCTGTGCAGGCATGTGAATCTGTAGCGTCGCGCAGCCCTTGGGCCTATCATAAAGAAGCCCCATGTATAGCTGTTAGGTAAAACCGCACCCGAAGAGGAGTTCTGTGTCCACCCTGAACCAATCGCAGACACAGGCTTTCACGCAGCAAATCCGGGATCGGGAGATGGAGTTGCGCAAGATCGTGTATGCGTCATTTCTTGATGCCGACATCAAGACATATTCCGAAGTGGCCGGACGCGCTCTCAATATCGGTGAGCACTCTTTGGCTGATCTTCTTTCCGATTTACACATCATCCAGCTCGAGAAGGAAGTTACAGAACTTGCCGATGTCGAGGCGGCGAATGGGGTGCATTACAGCCGGAACCTGTGGGCAGTGCACGAGCTGCGGCGCGGAAGCGATATTGAACGGCCGCGCGTCTGTCCTGCCGCCAATCAATGCACGCAGTGTCAGGTACGACAGAAACGGATGGCCAAGGACATGATGCCGAGTCTCGACGGGTATCGATGCGCCGGGCGGCAACAGGAACCAGATTGAGTCATGATCGAGGGCGAACGGTTTAACGGCATCAGTCATCTTGTGGGCTCAGTATTTGCGCTCGTCGGGTCGAGCGTTCTGGTTATTCTCGCAGCGCACAAGGGCGATCCGTGGAGGATAGTCAGTTTCAGTGTCTATGGTGCGACGCTGGTGTTGCTTTACGGGTTTTCTACTCTCTACCATAGCCTGCGTGGCCGCGCCAAACGCATCTTCCGAATGCTCGACCATGATGCGATCTATTTGCTTATCGCAGGAACCTACACCCCCTTTGCACTGGTGACGCTGCGCGGTGACTGGGGTTGGACCCTGTTCGGAACGATATGGACTCTCGCGGCGCTGGGCATCGTAGTTGATTCACTGCCGCGCAAAGGCGCGCGCATACTGCCTGTGGTTATCTATCTGCTAATGGGCTGGCTCGTGCTGGCTGCGCTGCACCCGCTCATGCATGCGCTGCCCCTGGCCGGAGTTCTCTGGTTATTGGTTGGCGGTCTGTTTTATACCGTCGGCGTCGTTTTTTACGCGCTTGACAGGCGCCTCACGCATGCCCATGGCATCTGGCATATGTTCGTACTTGCCGGGTCCCTCTGTCACTACTTTGCAATTGCTCTTTATGTGTCTTGAACCCTTGGCACAATAGCAAGTCAAATCCTTTGATTTGCTATCTACTGCGAGGCAGGATATCAGCCACTTGCAGTATGGATCGTCTGTTCCGTGGATGAAATTTTATATGTGCGAAACCCTGTAACTTCCTTAAACAGATTGCCCGGAGTTCGGCGAGGATCCGAGCCATGAAAAATCCATATATAACCAGAATCCTGATTCCCTTTGCCGCAGCGCTTCTGGTTGCCGCTGGATGCAGTAGCGCCACTGTCGTCGGATCGAGCGGCGGCCCCACGATCAGCGAGGCGCAACAACAGCCCTATAATGGTCCGAGACAGCGGATTGCGGTCGAGGCCTTCGAGTTCAAGGCCGCGCGCGGAAGCGGTCAGATCGGTCGCGGAATGTCAGCCATGCTGGCGGATGCCCTGTTTAACTCGGGGCGGTTCATCGTGCTCGAGCGCGAGCACATCAAAGATGTGATCAAGGAACAGGATTTTGGTGCCTCCGGCCGGGTGCGCACGGACACTGCAGCGCCGATCGGTCAGATTGAAGGGGCGCAGCTTCTTATCCGTGGTTCGGTCACGGAATTCGAGCCCAATTGCCGCGGCGCGTCAGTGCTTTTGTTTGGCGCCAAGCAGGCGTGCATCGCGATCAATCTGCGCATTGTCGATGCGACCACAGGCCGCGTGGTCAATGCGACAACCGTTCAGGGAACCTCCGCCACCGTTGGCGGCGGATTGATATTTGCAACCAGCCCCCTGCCGGTGGGCCTCGGCGCCTGGTCCAAGACCCCGATGGAAAAGGCAATTCGAAACTGTATCGACACGGCGGTCAATTACATCGCAAAGAACAAGACCTGACGCGATTTCATCGGGCGGTCAGGTTCAGCCCGTTCCGCGATAATGCGACCGCGGAAGCAAGACCGTGAAATATTTTGCATACCTGGCAGTCATGATGCCGACGCTCCTCGCGCTGGCACTGAGCGGTTGCGCCGCGACGAGCAAGGTGACTACTGGCCAGTCGGGTGAAACAATTGCGCAGGCGCAGGCGTATAACGGCTCGAGGGCGCGCATCGCTGTTGGCCCGATCATCGACAAGACCGGCGAGTCCGGAAAGCGCTCGCTGTCGTATCAGGTCGGTAATCTGCGTACACGCAGCGGACAATATCGCGACATGAATGTTGCCAACGTAGTAAGTGGCATACGCGACATGCTTACCACTGCGCTGTTCAACAGCAATCGCTATATTGTCCTCGATCGCGAGACGATACAGGATGCGCTGGTTGACCAGGACTTCTCGGTATCCGGAAGAGCCGGCGAGCCAACCAGGATTCCCACTGGCCAGATCGAAGGCGCTGACCTTCTGGTGATCGGCGCCCTGACCGCATTTGACCCTGGCGCTTCCGGAGGTGCGCTTCCGATACCGATTCCGCTTAATCGGCGCGGTGATTTCGGCATGCTGGACATCAGTTTCAAGCGAAGCTACGTGGCAATGGATCTGCGTGTAATCGACGTGCGGACTTCGCGCATAGTCGCGACAGTGGCGGTCCAAGGCAACGCCACTGATTTCGGCGCCGGCCTGACAGGTTTTGCACGCGTAACGCATGGCGATCTGCGCATCGGGCTTCCCATTACTCTGCTTGGTTTTGCGAACACTCCGGTTGAAGAGGCGATTAACAAGATGGTAAACGCCGCCGTTGCGGATATTGTTAAGAAGACCCCCGCAGTCTATGATCGTACCAACTCACCATAGTGATGCGCCCGGCATGATCGGGCCTGCCATCTTCCATGCCTGCTCCACGATTTTTCTGTCCCGGGCCGCTCGATATTGGCTCAGTTATGGAATTGCCGCCCATGGCAGCACACCATGCAGCGCGCGTGCTACGGCTGCGGGCCGGTGACAGCGTCACGGTGTTCAATGGCCGCGGCGGAGAATACGCTGCTGTAATCGGGAAAATTGTCCGCGATCAGGTTACAGTCGAAATCGAAAGCCACATCGCCACAGAGCGTGAGTCGCCGCTGAACGTCACACTCGTGCAGGCGGTTTCGTCTGGTGATCGAATGGATCTCACTCTTCAGAAGGCGGTCGAGCTTGGAGTGGCATGTGTAATACCGGTAATCGGCCACCGCAGTATTATGCGACTCAGTGGCGAGCGCGCCGAAATGCGTGTGCAGCGGTGGCAACAGGTGGTCGTCGCGGCATGTGAGCAGTGTGGCCGCAATCGTGTTCCGCCGGTAATGCCGATACTTTCGATCTCGGCCTGGCTCGAGACCGCCGAAAAGGCGCAAGTGCGATGGATATTGTCGCCCCGTGCCGAGCACTCGCTGCGCGCGCTGGAACGTCCCGCACCGGCGCTGCAGCTGCTGGTCGGTCCGGAAGGTGGATTCACTGAAGAGGAAGAGCGCGCTGCCGCGGATGCCGGGTTCGTTGGCATTAGCCTCGGTCCGCGTATTCTGCGCACGGAAACGGCCGCGCCGGCCGTTCTTGCGGCAATGCAGGCCCTGTGGGGCGATTTCTAGGGTCTCCGACTGCGCTCCGCCAGTCGACCAGGACCGCGATCCCGGGTTCGAAGCCGGCTCCGCCATTCGGGTGCAATTGTGTCGCACATCCATTCGTGGCAGATTGCCGGACGTAAGCCGGGCAAAATAATCATGGATCGAGATCCGATTGGCTGGAGGCCGTGAGGGTGCGGAGACCATTGTGTTCCCCGTTTGCACATCACAAAGCAGGTTTGGCGTTTCGCCTGGATTCCTCCTTGTCCTGGACGAACGTCGGCTATACTCCAGTGGCGGGCGCGGCATTGCATACAGGGTGTTTTTGCTGTTTACGTTTGTCCCGCTTCTTTTCCCGAGGGGATGCATTGTCGGCGAATGGCATGACGAAGCGGGTGATTCTGCAGATTCCAGCAGCGCTCGCCGATTTTCTCTTGAGCACTGGTGCTGTCACCGATTACAGCAACTCCTTCAAGAACGCATCGCTGACTTTTCCGGTTGTCGGACAGTCCCCTTCGGAATGGTCCGCCGATTCCTGACAGACTATCGGGCGCGTTCCGCCGGAATGTGCGGCTGGCCCATGTCCCCCAGGTGACAAGCATGAACGTTGACCCGGTACAGATTATGTTGCCGGACATCCGTGGCACGCAGCTAGCGCGTCTTGGTATTTTTATGAGGCGTCACCAGATGCCCATTGTTGTCGTGCAATGGGTTGTGGTGCTGGGCTATTTAGCGCTGGTGGCGGTGCCGGTATTCCTGCCGCTGCCTTCGGATGCCGCTCATGTCTGGAACAACTTCTCGCGCTTTGCGCAATTCGTGTTTTGGGGCATCTGGTGGCCTTTTGTCATCGTCTCCATCATGGTATTTGGTCGCCTGTGGTGCGGGCTGCTCTGTCCGGAAGGAGCGCTGAGCGAGTGGGTCTCACGGTATGGTTTGGGGAGAGGCATCCCGCGCTGGATGAAGTGGGCCGGCTGGTCGTTCGTTACGTTCGCTGCCATTGCTGTCTTCGGGCAGATGATCGGCTTGCATGAATACCCTGAGGCCGCCCTGCTTATCCTGGGTGGCTCGACGGTAGCCGCGGTAACCGTTGGACTGCTTTACGGACGCGAAAAACGAGTCTGGTGCCGACACCTGTGTCCGGTTGCTGGCGTGTTCGCTTTGCTTGCGAAGGTTGCACCATTTCATTTCAAAGTGGACCGATCTGCTTGGGATTCGGCGCCAGCCGGGTCTCGGACAAGTCATCATCATGCGGTCAACTGTGCGCCTCTCATCGATATTCGGCGCATGGAAAGCGCATCCGAATGCCATATGTGCGGACGCTGCGCGGGTGAACGAGGAGCCGTTCATCTTGCATTGCGATCGCCGAACGCAGAGATTCTCAATATTCCCGTTTTCCTGCCCGGGCGAGAAGCCGATGAAACCACGCGGTGGCTCGCGCGGTTGCTCGTCTTTGGCATGATCGGCATCGCGCTCGGATCCTTTCAGTGGAGCGTCTCACCCTGGTTCGCCGATGCCAGGCATGCAGTATCCGGATGGCTCATTGCACGCAAGATTTTTTGGCCGCTTAGTCCGCCTGGCCACTGGTGGTTTTTAGTCTACTACCCCAAGGCGAGCGACGTTTTCAATTGGCTCGATGGCGGGCTTCTGCTTGCTTACATCGCCGCAGAGACGCTCATTCTAGGGGTATGGATCATGGGCTGGATGCGGTTTGTCGGAGCGGCGATAGAACTGCCTTGGCAGCGGTTCGCCTACGTGCTGATTCCATTTGCGGGTGCAAGTCTGTTTGTGGGCTCAAGCTTCCTCACCACCTCGCAGCTTGCGGCAAGTGGCGTCGTGGTTCCATGGGCGGGTGGGGTGCGCATTGCGCTGCTCACGCTTGCCACCTTATGGAGCACCGTTCTTGCCTGGCGCATGGCACCTGGGCGGCGGTTCATCGCCGCCATCGGGACGCTGGCCGCCGCCGCTTTGCCTTTGGCTGCCTGGGCGGCGGAGTTTTTCGTGTGGTGATCTGTGGCGTATGCAGCCCAATTCATGAACCGTGCCGAGCGGGATTCGCCCGCCGGCGTCGCTTACCCATCGTTCCCGGCGGGAAAAGGGTGGTCACGTCCGGTTTCGGGTGACTGGTCCACGATTCACGACTTGCCGACGAGCATGGCTACGCTCGGACCTGGTCTACGCCGCTGTCGTGCAAAATGGTCACCCATGGGCTCGTGATCAGCCCCGGTTTTCTTCATTCGGGTGGAGTCTTTGCCGTTACGATCGGGGCGCGCTTCTGGCTGATTGCATTGGCGACTGCTGGAATTCCCTTCCTGACCCAGAGCCGTATTCGTATGTCGGTTTTGGGTCTGGCTGCGCCCGACTGTTGATCTGGTATGAGCAGAGTTTTGCCCGGCCACAGCAGTTCGGCATCGATTTGGTCTGGGCGAGGTCGCCAGGTTAACCGGGGGCCGCAGTGATTCGATCATCCTTCTCCGCAAACTGCATTCGGTTGTAAAGGATATGAGGGGCGCGATTGCCTCGGTTAAACCGGGCTGACAAAGTCTGCAATTGCTTCGCAGTGCAACAAATCTCCACAGAAGTTGACCTGCATCAAAGCCGCATTTTGCAAATGCTTGCTAGGCTACGCGTCGCCTGAGGCAGTCCCGAAATGGGCACTGCCGCAGGAAAATTAGATTTTTGGTGTGGTCTGCGCGCCGACTCCGCGATAATCCTTGATTGGATCGGTTGCCAAATTACGTCATGGTGCGTCTTTGGGAGAAAACAAATGATCGTGAATAAACGTTTTTTTGCGTCCGCTCTCGCGGTTATCGGCCTGTCGGCGGTAGCGTTCACGCCGCTCAATGCTTACGCAGTTCCAAGTTTCGCGCGTCAGACCGGCATGCCCTGTGAAGTCTGTCATACTATTTTCCCGGAGCTCACTCCGTTTGGCCGTCTGTTCAAGCTGAACGGTTACGTTCTGACAGGCCTTCAGCAGATCGAAGCGGGCGGCGGCCAGACGCTAAAGATTAATGCCGGTGCACCTCTGTCGGTGATGCTGCAGACCTCGGTGACACACGAAAGCAAGAAGGCGCCAGCTGTACAGAACGACAACGTTCAGCTCCCGAATCAATTGAGCCTGTTTTATGCGGGCGAGATCTCGCCGCACATGGGCGCGTTCATGCAGGTCACTATGTCGGGGGCTGGGGGAAGCTTCGGGTGGGACAACACCGACATCCGCTACGCCGACCACTTCAAGATTGGTGATCAGGATGAAATCTACGGCTTGACATTAAACAACAATCCGTCGGTTGAGGACGTATGGAATAGTACGCCTGCCTGGAGATTTCCATGGATTGGCGCGGGCCTGACGCCGTATCACAGTTCGGTAAATGGGGCCCCGGGTACCCCTAACACAATGATGGACAGCCTGAGCGGCAAGGTCGCCGGTCTGGGAGCTTATACGCTCATCGCCAATCAATGGTATGCCGGTGTCAGCTTCTATCGTACGGCTCTTCAGGGGACGACCCCGGCGGTGGATCGTGCCGCAGCCTATCCTGGCGTCCTGGCCGGGTCATTGGACAGCATCAACGGTCTCGCGCCCTATGGGCGGTTGGCCTGGGAACACCAGTTCAGCAATTCGTATCTTGAGGTCGGTCTGACCGGAATGCAGGTCCGGGGCCTCGACTCGGCGGGTTTGCTCGACAAATATACGGACTACGGTGTGGATACCCAGTATGAGCTGCCGCTCGGCGTTAATTTGCTGGCACTGCATGCACAGTACCAGCATGAAGATCAGAAATACGGTAACTTCGGGGTAGCACCGCTGCCGTCTAATGCGAGCGATAATCTTGAGGGTGTGCACGTGGACGCCGCGATGCACTTCAAGAGCGCCTATGAGGCCGTGCTCGGCTATGACAACTGGAATGGTTCGGCGGATGCGAATCTGTATGCGTGGGGAGACGGGGTCACCAACGTCGCAGGCAAGCCTGACTCGGCCTACTGGACCGCGGAGGTGGCGTACCTTCCCTGGGAAAACACCAAGATTGGACTGCAGTACCGCTATTATACCAAGTACGTCGGCTCGACGGCCAATGTGTCGTATGACAACAACACCTTCCTGTACGGATGGTTCGTGTGGTAGGTATCAGGTTGCAGTAAGCTAGGCCGCGGCACGCACAACGCGATGATTTGAGGTCAGTGGAAGTGCGATTCAGGAGAAGCATCCCTGACCGGAGGATGCGGGTGCAAACCCGGCATCTTCCGGAAGGGGCAGCGACAACGTGGCGCCTGATTCATCTTGCCCATAACTATTGTCGAGATGGTCTTCAATGTCAGGCATGCGTGCCGTCATTCCGGATTCTCGACATAGGGTTGAAACCCATGCTTCGATGAGGAACTCTCGTATCCAGCGGGCGGACAAGGAATTGTCCTTTCCGGGAAGCCAGAATCTGGGTTTGTTGGGCTGATTTAATCTGTGATAAATTGCATCCGTATTGTTGGCAGTTAATTCCGCTACACAAAAAAGGAAGGGGCTAAAATTATGCGCAAACTTACTTTGGCAACGTTGTTCACGGGGCTGTTGGCAGCCTCCATTGGCGCAGCACTCTCTGCGGGTCCAAGCAGTATTACAGTGGTGATTCGTCCTGAACCCGGTTTCTATATCCGTGAGAGCGGCAAGGCCGTGCTCACGGCCGAAGGCGCGTCTACCCGGGTTGTCGTCAACGTTAACAGAGGCGTACCCAAAGGAAGCGTTGAGCCCATACACATCCATGCGGGTGTATGCGGCAAGATTGATCCGAAGCCAAAGTGGGCGCTGAACTCACTGCAAGATGGCAAGTCGGAGACGGTGATTCCGGTATCGCTTGACGAGCTGCTCAAGGGCACGTACGCAATCAATGTCCATAAGGACCCACAGAACATCGCGGTTTACGTGGCGTGCGGAAACATTACCGCAGAAAAATAGTGGTATAGCAGAACTATCGCAGGAAGCGGCCTCGATCGTTGAATTTTGGGCTTTCCACGTGGAATGTCTTCTGTTCGACCGAGTCGCACTGCAAAAGTCGGTTGTGGCGATCAGGCCAACGCGCATAGCGCGCTTGGCCTGATCGCCATTCCGTCCTTCCTGCCCCCGCCAGCCGATCTGCATCTGCTCAGCCCGGTTGAATTTCAAGACGACCAGTCGTATCAGTGAATGCGATCCGGCGAGACCTATCGCTGCATTCGTGGTCGCGCATGACATCTGCTGATTTGAGTAATGCGCCTGCACGCATCAGTGCGTAAATTATTACCGGCAGTGGGGCGTTTCCCAGCAATGGCTTATTGCGGCCGGCAAGGAAGAAGACGGTCCTCATAGCTGCCCCCATGTGCCCGATCGCACTTCTGCCAATTACGATGGTCCCGGACTACTTTTCGGGCGCCAGCCTGCGGACTAGCGCTTTAAATCTGCGATTGGCAGATGCAGTTACGAGTGGACGCAAGGAATGGTCATGCCCGCCCATGGCTCGAGGGCAAGAGCCACGAATCTCGTTTGCCCCGAGCGGTAATCGCCGATTTGGGCGACCTTGACTGGAACTGCCTGGAAATTCTCTCGGGATTCGCCATGGCTGTGTTTTCCACGGGACCTCAACGTGTCGATCAGGGTGTAGCATGCGCCGCCGCACTTCTTCCCTGCAGCTCGGCCGCATCGCGACCCGCGCTTACATCCGGCGCCTGGAGACTAAGTTATTCTCTTGCGAGTAGCATATGTACTAAACTCAATTAATTGAGGGATCCAAACAACTACCTGGAACAGAACAGTCCGGCTCTGCATCCGGCGGTTCCGTTGACAGGATGGAGTGAAGTCTATGGGACAGGGGCGTACCCATGAGACCGTGGGCCGGGCGGTGAAGGCGGCAGCACCAGGCCGTGGTAATTCGTGCGCGCGGGTGATGCCCCTGTGAAATGCGTCCTGCCCCCTGTGCTAATTGCAATACTCGGCTTCGTTGCCCTGTATGCTGGCGATGGCTTCGTGCACAGGGACATCAAGCGTCTGAACTTTCTTGCGCTTGACTGTACCGTCCCCGGAGTCGGAAGCCAGCTAAGTATTTCATTGCGTAATCCGGTGCTTGGTGCAGAAACCCTGGTGGCGTTCATTCTTGCGCAGCCGAAGCTGCCATCCTATACCGAGTTTGGCCATTTCGGTCGGGTCTTGATGCAACAGGAATCGGCGAAGAGCGGACCCGGTTACATCGACAGTCGTTATTTCATACGCCATGTCCACCCCAAAGCAGGCAACGAGACCATAATCGGATTCAAGTCCATGCAGCGCTCAGCCGCGCGGTTTGTATTGCGCGCCATGAAAGAGCGTCTCGCGATGATGGACGATCCTGTGTCTACGTCGCTCTACGACCGCAATCATTTCCTCGGTTTTGGGGAGGTGGTCGCTGATATCGCGCTGCCGGTTAACGCGCCGGCTGCCGGTCTCGATCCCCGGATCGGGTTTCAGTATATCGTCGCCACCGGCGCAAGTATCTTCGGGGAACCGACGCTGAGCACACCGGTCCGCACCTACAATTACCCTGTCGCTGACAGCCAGTTGCCAATCATTGCAGGATGGAAAGCCGCCGAACCCGGGATGTACCAATTTGTAGTCACCCTGATGTGGACCGGCGGCGTAACCCTGATAGTGACATTTCTGTTCATGCTGACGCGAGCCTACACACGTCGAAAGTCCTTCGCGCAGACCGCGCTTGCGAAAACGCAGGCGCTATCTGCCGAGACTGACTCCCTGGGACAAGAAATCACGGAGCATAGGCGTATCGAAGCCGCACTGCGTGAGCGCGAAGAGAGTCTGCGTGCCCTGACCGAGAATGCCAACGACGGTATCCTGGTCGCGGTAAATGAACAGCATGTGTTTGTTAACCGGCGGCTGGAGGCGATGCTTGGCTACAATGAGAAAGAGCTGCTCGGATCCACGACCAGAGATGTTGTTCATCCAGAGGAATACGACGAGGTAATCGTCAGAAGCAGACTCCGCGAAAATGGTGGTGTTGTTCCGGCTCAGTACGAAACGGTATTCCGAACCAAGTCCGGCGCACGAGTCCCTGTCGAGATCACAGCCGCAGCGACAACCTGGCACGGGAAAAGAGCTGTCCTTGTGATTGTCCGCAACATTACTGAACGTCGGCACGCCGAACAGGCACTCCGGGAAAGCGAGGAGCGCTTCCGGCGTCTGTCAGAGGCTACTTCCGAAGGAATCTTCTTCATCGAAGAGGGGCGCGTAGTCGAGGCTAACCCGCGTGGCGCCGAGATTCTTGGCCTCACGCTTCAGGATTTAATCGGCCGCAACGTGCGGGAATTCTCAGACCCTGATTCCTGGCCGCTGATCGAGAAGCACATGAAAAGCGGCTACGATAAGCCTTACGCTGCCTTCGGTTTACGTGCGAACGGCAAGCGTTTTCCGGTCGAACTCCGAGGTCAGGAAAGCACTTATCGGGGACGCAGGCTACGTGTAACTGTAATGCGGGATCTGACGCAACAATTCGAGGCGCAGCAGGCATTGCAGCTTTCGGAGGAGCGCTTCTCCAAGGTTTATCATTCAAGTTCCGCCATCATCAGCATTTCGCGTCTCCAGGACGGCATGTTCCTCGACGTGAACGAAGCATTTTTGCGCTCGACCGGCTGGACTCGCGCTGAAGTGATTGGGCGCACCGCCACCGATATTAAGTTATGGCCGGAAGAGGGTTCCCGTAGCAGTTTAATTGAACGCCTCGCGCGCGATCATGCAGTCCGCGATGTTGACCTGGCATTCCGCGATAAGACCGGGAATATGCGCTATGCCATCGGCTCGGTCGAGCCGATGACGATCGACGGTGACGAATGTCTCCTGACCATCGCGCAGAACATTACCGATCGCAAATTCGCCGAGATGGAAATGCAGAAACTATCGCGCGCACTTGAGCAGACCGCCGATTCTGTCATGATTAGCGACCGCAACGGTATCATCGAGTACGTCAATCTTTCGTTTGAATCAGTGACCGGCTGGACGCGTGCAGAAGCCGTCGGGAAGACGCCAAGCATTGTCAAATCGGGCAAGCAACGCAAAGGTTTCTATCAAAAGCTCTGGACGACGATTCTTGCCGGGCAGGTTTTCAGTGAGGTATTTGTCAACAAAAAGAAAAACGGGTCGCTCTACTACGAGGAAAAGACCATTACACCCCTCAAGGACGCCGAGGGAACGATTACCCACTTTGTTGCAACCGGAAAGGACATCACCGAACGCATGCAGACGCAAGAGCGCCTGCATTTTTTGGCGCATCACGATGCCCTGACAGAACTGCCAAACCGTATTTTTTACATGGACCAGCTGCGACAGTCGCTTGCCCGCGCGCGCTGGCATAACCGTCGCATAGCAGTCCTGTTTCTGGACCTTGACCGCTTCAAGAACATTAACGATACGCTCGGGCATGCGGTCGGCGATCGCCTGTTGCAACTAATCGCGCGCCGCTTCGCAGACAGTATCCGCGAAGGCGATGTCGTCGCAAGACTTGGCGGGGATGAATTTGCGATCCTGCTGGATGATATCAGTGCCGATAGAGACGTACCGGCGATCGCGAAAAAGATACTTGATACCCTGGAGCCGGCGCTCCACATCGACCAACGCGAGTTGTTCGTCAGCGCCAGTATTGGCATCAGCCTTTATCCTGCTGACGGTGAGGATTCGGATACCTTGCTGAAGCATGCCGATATTGCAATGTATCGGGCCAAGGAAGCTGGCAAGAACAATTACCAGTTTTATTCAGCAGAGATGAGCGCAAGGGCATTTGAACGGTTGACGCTGGAAAGCAGCCTGCGCCACGCTCTGGATAGACAAGAATTCCTTCTTTATTATCAGCCCCAGATTGATACCGACAGCGGCCGAATTGTTGGCGTCGAGGCCCTGTTGCGCTGGCAGCACCCGGATCTGGGGTTGATAGCGCCGGCCGAGTTTGTGCCGCTGCTCGAAGAGACCGGTTTTATTGTTCCGGTCGGACAGTGGATACTGCGCGCAGCCTGTGAGCAGATCAGCCAATGGCGCCGGGCCGGTTACGGATCCTTACGCGTAGCTATTAACCTGTCGGCACGCCAGTTTAATGAGCCGGACTTTGTCGCGTTTATCGATCGTACGATACAAGGCGCCGGCTGCGATCCGGCGCAGGTCGAGCTGGAGATCACTGAAAGTGTAATCATGCGCCACACGCAGTCGACCATCAACGCGCTCGAAGCGCTCAGCCGTATGGGTACGCGCCTTGCGGTAGATGATTTCGGCACAGGCTATTCTTCGCTAAGCTATTTGCGCCGTTTCCCGATCGACAGCCTCAAGATCGATCGTTCCTTTATCAGTGACATCCAGAGTGACGCCGATGATGCGGCGATCACGTCGGCCATAATCGGAATGGCGCAGCGGCTGAATATTGATGTCGTGGCAGAAGGTGTGGAGACTATGGAGCAGCTCGCATTCTTGCGAAGCAATGGCTGTCGCGTGGTGCAGGGCTACCTCTTCAGCAAACCGCTCCCCGCGAATGAGGTCGAGAAGTCATTCGCCGAGCGCGGTATCTGAAATTACGCCGGAATTTCGGAGTTTCGCAGGGCATGATTCACGAACACGGCGATTGTGAATAGCGTCAACGCTCCTGCCTGGTGTGTTGCCGCGAGCGGTATTGGCACCACGTAGAGAAGTGTCGTAATGCCCAGCGTAATCTGAATCGCGAGCATTGCAACAAGCAGGTGAATCGCTATACGCGGGCGTCGTGGCAACGATGTTGCTTGTGCCTTGAACCAGAATACCGGAATGACGAAGACAAGCAGCCAGGCAATTGTGCGATGATCGAACTGCACTGTACCCATGTTCTCGAAGAAGTTTCGCCACAGCGGCTGCAGCCCGAACATGCCTGGCGGCAGCCAGTGTCCATTCATGGTCGGAAAGGTGTTGTACACGAATCCTGCCTTGAGACCGGCGACGAATCCGCCGGCCACGACCATCACAAATATGAGTCCGGTAACGCCGTAGGAAAAGCGCCGCAACTGCCTCAGTTCTGGTGCGGGACGCCGCGGGGGCGGAAACAGCAGATCCAGCGCTACCCAAAGTATGAAAGCGTAAATCAAGAATGCAGTCGCGAGGTGTGCGGTCAGGCGATATTGACTGACTCGCGGATTGTTGATGAGGCCGCTCTTTACCATGTACCAGCCGAGGGCGCCCTGCAGTCCGCCCAGAACGAACATTGTGACGAGTTTCGGCACAAGCCTTTTCTCGATGCGTCCGCGCGCCAGGAAGTACAGAAATGGAAACAGGAATACCAGGCCGATACTGCGACCGAGCAGGCGATGGGCGTACTCCATCCAGAAAATGGATTTGAATTCGCCAAGACCCATGTCAAAGTTCACATCTCGATACTCGGGCGTCTGCTGGTAGAGGTGAAACGCCTTATCCCATTGAGCTGTGCTGAGGGGGGGTATCGTGCCCACGATCGGATCCCACTCAACGATTGAAAGTCCCGAGCGTGTAAGGCGCGTGATTCCGCCGACGACGACCATCGCAAATATCATTGCACAGCACAGAAGAAGCCAGATGGCGACCGCCCGCCGCGAGCGCATTTTGGTGACCGTCTTTCCAGGAAAGCAGTCCTGGGCAATCGTAATATCTGTCATCGATAAAAATTCCTTACAAAACCAGTATTTACTGCTGCGGTCGTTGCCGCTCGACGTCGTAACGACGCCTAATTATTTATTGATAGATTCCGAGATGCCAAAAATGGGTTCATGAAACGACGGACTGTTCCTTGCTGAATGTGAACTTTGACCGTCCCGGCTTAACCTATTCAGGCTTCAGAATGCTGATCGCGGCGGCCATTATAAATGATCCATGCGCAAAACGCCGCGTCTGCCCGGGCGTCTGTATATGGGTAGCGGAACCCCGCAATTACAGGTTCATCTGCACCGATTTCCACGACACCAGCTCGAGCCAGGGCTCTCGGGCAGCCGAATACCTGTCCGCCTCATATTAAGCCTGTCCGGAAGTTGGTATTCAGCCAATCGTTACTTGATGAAGGTATCTGAACTGCAATGCTGCGCCAGGTATTCGTATCCTGGCTGCATGGGTGTTGGGTCCGATTTGCGTAAAGATCGGTGCGCGTGGCTTTCCGGGAGGACGCGGCAGAGCTAGCGCACATTCTGCCAATTGTCGCGACGCTGCCGTCGCTCCTTGCGGTAGTTCGCAATTTCAAGACGCATGCCATCGGGGTCAGAAAAGAAGACTGCAAAGTAATCCGGCGCATATTCGGGGTATAGCCTGGGTTCGCTCACGAAAATGTCTTGCCTTCCCAGCTGGTCGCTGGCGTCCTTCACGTCGGCGTTGGATTCAACACGCAGGCAAATATGGTGTAATCCCGGCGCATAGGGATCATGTGGGACCGAGACCCGCGCAGATCGCAGGACATAGCCGAAGTCGCGATTGTAGTATTGAACGTGTTTCTCGCTGTTTATCAAAAATTGGTTTTTGCGGAATCCCAGAACCTGCATTACGGCATCGTAGAATCGCTCCGAACGTTCCATGTCCGAAACAGTTATGTAGATGTGATCGATTCCGATGACTTCAGGCATGCGTATTTCCCGCGAAAGCGCTATTCACTTGTGTACTAGCAAGAATATCGCGGATTTCCCATTATTGTTCAACACTGCTTCGCGCGCAGGGAAGTGGCCTGCAGCTTTACTGCGACGCAGATCCGCCCGGCTGGGCCGGTATTGCTCTAATCCGGTGCCGGTGCATTGTCTCTGGTGTGTTTCATGAAGTCCGGATGTGAACGTTGAAATCGGGTCGCATGACCCCGCTCCGCCGGAATACGGCGGTCTGTGCGGGGCACTCGTTTTAGTCCGGTCTTTTCGCAAAGGCAGACTATTCGGTTGGCGATAATGATTCTGTTATAGTGCCGGCATGAAAGAGCCATCCCGCTCCGGCAACGACACGACTTTGCGCCCGCACCCGCCGCTTGTCGAATATTACGCTCAGCCGGAAGACCGGCGCGTATTCGTTCGCGATATCTTCAACCACACCGCTCCGGACTATGATCGAGTTGAACGAATCATGGCGCTCGGATCCGGCCACTGGTATCGGCGGAGGGCGTTGACGCGTGCCGGACTTGAGGCCGGCATGCGGGTTCTTGATGTTGCCATGGGAACCGGGCTTGTAGCACGTGAGGCCTTGGTGCTTGCAGGCCCAACTGGCCAAGTGGTGGGTCTCGATCCAAGTATTGGCATGGTGATGGAGGCCAGACGCACGCTGCCTCTTTTGGCAATTCTGGGGCGCGGCGAACAGCTCCCGGTGCGTGATGCGAGTTTCAGCTTTCTCAGCATGGGTTATGCGCTGCGCCATGTGAGCGACATCGATGCAGCGTTTCGCGAATATTTCCGTGTGCTCGTACCCGCCGGGCGCGTATGTCTGCTTGAAATTACCCGTCCGTACGGTCGATTTGCGCAATCGGCGCTGCGTCTGTATATGAAATGGATCGTTCCCGTGTTCGCCCGCATTGTCGCGCGCCATCAGGAGACTGAGCGTCTCATGGAGTATTACTGGGATACGATTGCCGCATGTGTGCCTCCGGAGCAGATTCTCGCAGCGCTTACCCGTGCCGGATTCCAGGAGGTGAAGCGCCACACGGAGCTTGGCATCTTCTCGGAGTATGTCGGTATCAAACCGCGATAACGCGGAAAGGCATCTATTTGCACGGCAACCTGTACCGGCTTCGGTAACAAAAACTGCCGCGGTCTTCGATTGCCGGCTCGGCAATCCCTCTGCACAAGCCAACCCGGAGTCGGTCTGCGGGACTATTACCAACGGTCTCTCGACCCGGAAGCATGTAGTCGCGATGCTTTCTCTTTCCCTCCGTGCTGTTAGGCAGGATTTTGGCCGCCTGTCATGCGGTGCTCCGGTGCTGCCATAATACAGTTCTATCCCAAAAGAGATGTTCGCATCTATCCCCAAGATATCTGACGTTCTGCAGATCACTTGATCTGGATCAATCACTCCCAAAGCCGGGTTCGTTTACCGTCCCCATCGACAAGTGGCAAAGATCCGGTCCCTGACCGGTGACAGGTTTGTCGTCCGGTCGGGAAGCCCAGGGCTGCCATTAATCAACGCGAGGAGGATTATCGTGACAAAGAAGATGCGCGAAACGCCAATGCTCGATCAACTGGAACCCGGCCCCTGGCCGAGTTTTGTGACCGGACTCAAGCGGCTCGCAAAGCAAAAGGACATGATGGTTGACCTGCTCGGACAGCTGGAGCACTCGTACCAAACCCGCAAGGGCTATTGGAAGGGGGGTACCGCCAGCGTCATTGGATACGGTGGCGGAGTGATTCCCCGGTTTTCCGAAGTGGCCGACAGGTTTCCCGCGTCTGCGGAATTCCATACTTTGCGCATCATGCCGGCACCGGGCATGCACTACGATACCGGCATACTTCGCAAGTTCTGTGACATTTGGGAGAAGCATGGATCCGGCCTGATTGCCCTGCATGGCCAGAGTGGCGACATAATGCTTCAGGGTTGCACTACCGACAACGTCCAGGCCACGTTCGACGAAATCAATGAACTCGGATTCGACATGGGCGGAGCTGGCCCGTCAGTGCGAACGTCGATGTCCTGTGTCGGACACGCGCGCTGCGAACATTCCTGCTACGACGAGGGGCGCGCGCATCGCACTGTGATGAATGACTTTATAGACGATCTGCACCGACCGGCGTTGCCGTACAAGTTCAAGTTCAAGTTCTCCGGATGCTCCAACGACTGCATGAATTCAATCCAGCGCTCGGACATGGCGGTAATCGGTACCTGGCGCGATGACATCCAGGTAAAACAGGAGGAAGTAAGGAAGTTTGTTGCCGCCAAGGGCCGGGATTACGTAATCGACAACGTTGTCACGCGCTGCCCGACGCATTCTCTGCATCTCAAGACAGATGATTCGCTCGAGATTGATAACCGGAACTGCGTGCGTTGCATGCACTGTATCAATGTCATGACCAAAGCCTTGTCTCCCGGCAAGGATCGTGGAGTAACGATACTGGTTGGAGGCAAACGCACGCTCAAGATCGGCGATCTCATGGGCATTGTCGTTGTTCCATTCATGAAACTCGAAAGCGATGAAGACCATGAGCGTATTCTCAAACTCGCGCATGACATCATTGATTTCTGGGCCGAGAACGGCCTCGAGCACGAGCGTTGCGGCGAAATGATCGAGAGAATCGGGTTGCAGAATTTCCTGGAAGGGATCGGCATCGAGCCGGAACCCGCAATGCTGGCGCACCCGCGCACCAACCCATTCATTCGCACCGATACCTGGAATGAAGAGGCGCAAAAGTGGGTTGAACGCAAGGCGGCTGGCGCGAAATGACTGATCACCGAATCAATCTGCGAGTCCATGTGAGGATACTTTCATGACAATAGCCCAGACTGCGAGTAGCAGCAAGCAACGCATGCCGATCGAAAGCGGCGTGCCAGACCACTTTCAATACATGCATCCTGTCATGCGCAGAAACTATGGCCAATGGGCGTGGCATGACAGGCCGCGGCCTGGTGTCTTGCACCATGTTGCCGACAGCGGCGACGAGATCTGGACGGTGCGGGCAGGCACACAGCGCCAGATGGATGTGCATACCCTGCGCAAGCTTTGCGATATTGCAGACGAGTACGCCGAAGGCCATGTTCGATTCACAATACGCAGCAACATAGAGTTCATGGTCAGTTCCTTTGCCAAGGCTCGTACGTTGATCGACAAACTCACGCAGGAAGGTTTCCCGGTCGGCGGAACCGGGAATTCGGTTTCAATGATCTCTCATACCCAGGGCTGGCTGCACTGCGACATTCCGGCCAGCGACGCATCGGGTGTGGTCAAATCCCTGATGGATGAACTGTATCCGGAGTATGTGAATGAGCAGATGCCGAACCGGGTTCGTATATCCACATCCTGCTGCCAGATAAACTGTGGCGGTCAGGCGGATATTGCGATCAACATCCAGCACACCAAGCCGCCAAAAATAAACCATGATCTTGTAGCCAATATCTGCGAGCGACCCTCGGTTGTAGCCAGATGCCCGGTGGCTGCCATCCGCCCGGCGCTGGTTAATGGCAGACCGTCACTCGAAGTGGACGAAAAAAAATGTATTTGCTGTGGCGCCTGCTATCCGCCCTGTCCGCCAATGCAGATCAACGATCCCGAGCACTCCAAACTTGCAATCTGGGTAGGCGGGAAGAATTCCAATGCGCGTTCGAAGCCCATGTTCCACAAGCTTGTAGCCGCGGGAATACCGAACAATCCACCACGCTGGCCCGAAGCTGCGGCCATTGTAAAGACCATCCTGCGCATTTATAAGGCCGATGCAAAAGACTGGGAACGGATGGGTGAGTGGGTGGAACGCATCGGGTGGCCGCGGTTCTTCGAGCTGACGGGACTGCCGTTCACAAAATTCCATATCGATAGCTGGCGTGGATCGCGGTCCAGCCTCAATGCATCTGCGCACATTCGATTCTAGCGGGGTCTGAAACGAAGTGTTCAGGGTTTTTTGCCGCAAATATTTGAGGTAAGCCGGGACAAAAGAGGTGGTGTGACTAAAGACTCCAACGATAAGGCGTGCAGACCGGCCTCGGCAGGCCTGCACGCTCCCGGATCCGTTTGCGAGTTGCAGCATCTGTGCAGGGCATGTCGCAGTGTCAACGAAGGCATTTCCGGTTCGGCGCATTTTTGCCAACCAACCGTCTGATAAACCTGCGGCAGTCTTTCCCGGATAGATTTTCTGTGCGTGTACGGTGCAGGGACGCACCGTTTTTTTCAGTGACCGCCGATCACCCAATCGCGGGTGTCTGCATTCGAAGGTCCGGAGCTAAATATCCGCTTTAGCGAATGGTGCCGGCTTTCTGGCGCTGTGACGCCAGTCGCTGTGGGCGACGAAACCGCGAAATCCGGCGCTAAGTGGTGGAATCTTCGGTTCCTAAGCCCTCTCAAACTCACCTAGAATAAGCGCTGTCGAACGACCACATGTAATCGGTGCTTGCAGACCTGACGCCAGATAGACGCGTACTGCATTTTTCGAATGAAATGCGTACACGCGATGCGCAACTGCTGTATGCAATTTCAATTGGAGGTAATTATGAAAAGGAAATCGAGCTACGAGCGATTCAGCCCAGGTGTCGATGGAGAAATCAACTGGCTGGCGAGAATTATAACCGACAGGCTTAGCCAGCCGGATAAGCGACGCAGCCCGCGCAAGTCTGTGCCGATTGAAGTTACGCTCGGCCAGTGCCTGACATGTTTCGGGAAATGGCCGATCCGTAACCTCAGTCTGGATGGTGCCTTTCTCGAGGGATCTTTGGACGGGATAGCCGTAGGCACGTTGCTCGACGTTGCGTTCCGGTATGCGCCGAAGGGTGCGCCGATTATGCGCTATGTGCCTGCGCGTGTCGTTCGGGTGGAAGCGGAAGGTGTAGCCATCAGGTTCGGCAGATATGGTCAGGTGGTCTACACCGACTTGATGGCCCTGTTACATCCCATGTAAATCCTGCTATTGCAATGCCCGGTAGATGTTAAGCGGCGCCACGTTGTCTTTTTTCTCGTGGAGAGGATGGGTCATTTTTCGCACAATTGCCGGATCAGTGGCGCGCAGATGACCTCGAGCGCGTGACCCATGTAGCCACCCGGTATAACCATGGTGTTCGACCGGGACATAAACGAGCCATCAATCTTGCCGAGAAGATCAGGGAAGTTGAACCGGTAGGCATCACGAAAGCGGATAACCACGATGCTCTCGTGCGAGGATGGAACTTCACGCGCGATGAAGGGATCGGAAGTGTCCACTACCGGAACGCGCTGGAAGTTGATATCGCTGACGGAAAACTGCGGGACGATAAAGTTCACGTAGTCACGCATGCGCCGAAGTATCGTGTCGGTCACTGCTTCGGCAGAGTAACCCCTGGTTCTGGTGTCGCGATGAATCTTCTGGATCCACTCCAGGTTGACTACTGGCACAACACCGAGGAGCAGGTCAACATGCTGGGCGACGTCTATTCCATTGTCGCCATCGATGGAACGACGTTCGATCACGACCGGATTGTGCGACGGGCTCATCATCCGCCGCGTCCATGTGTGAGCCACCACACCGCCGTGCAGCCCCTCATAGAATAACAGGTCCGAGCCGGCGGGAATGGTCGCCCATTGCGTAAAAGTTCCTGCCTTTCGCCCAAGCGTTTCGCAGTCGTCCTCGTTGACGTATTGTCGCGTACCGCCGCTTCCCGTGCGGCCATATTCCGCGAACAAGGCCTCCAGTTCCTCAAAAAGATTTACTTCCGGTCCGAAGTGACTCAAGGGATTTGGGGTAGCCTGCGCCTGTGCAATGATGCGGGCCATGGTGTCGCGATCATAACGCAAGAAGCTGTCGCCTTGGACGAAGGCCGCATTGATGCCTTCACGGCGAAAAATGTCGCGGAAAGCGTGCTTGACCGTCGTCGTGCCAGCACCGGAGGATCCGGTAACCGCGACAATCGGATGCGTTTTCGACATAGGCTGGTCTCTGGTCGAGTCAGGCGAGAATCGTCTTCCCGCGCGGTCCTTTATACTTTCCCCAATTGCTGGGTTCGTGCCTGCGGCGGAATCAGATAGGCATCTTGAGAGGCTGTCCCGTCCTTGTCAAACATGCAGAAATTCAATGTTGGCACCACGCGTCGGCATCCCTATCCAGGGTAGCGTGGTGCTATTCTATTGGTCTGAATGAATGAGGCGAGACAGATGGCAAAAAAGTGCATGTACCGAGTGATGTTCCTCAACCAGGGCAAGATCTACGAGGTTTATGCCAAGCGGGTCAGTCAGGGTGATTTATACGGATTTGTTGCCGTCGAGGGTATCACGTTCGGTGAAAAATCCTCCGTGGTTATCGATCCCTCCGAGGAACGCCTGAAAGCCGAATTCGAAGGGGTGCAAACAGCACATGTCCCGATTCACGCCATTATTCGCATCGACGAAGTGGCAAAACAGGGTGTCGCCAAGATTGTTGCCATAAATGCCAAGGTCGATGATACAAATTCTCTTGCACGCCAGATGATGCCCCTTGGCGAATTGCCTCCCGGGGGCAAACCGGGGTAGAAAAGTGCCGGTGGTGCGCAATTGTTTCGTTGACGCACAAGCCAAAACACATGGTGAACCCGGGTTTCCTGAAATGTTCCTGGAATAAGTGTTACTTCTGCGCATCTGCAAGTCCATGAGGAAGTCATCGCCGCCTGCGCATTGTCCGGTTGTCTGTCTAGCCTGGCAGTTTTGGCGATCCGTCTGTTTCGCCCCGGTATCTGACCGTCAATCAAGCGCGCCATCGACGCTGGCGCCGTATCGCTATATGCTGGTAAGCGGGGCGCGCGGCTACTGTGGATGCCCGGCTCGCGAAGATAGAACTTTCTACCACCGCGTCAATTTAGGCCAATGCAAACTTCTTTTCTATATGAAGCGGTGCTGTTTCTGGCCGCAGCGATCATTACGGTGCCATTGTCGAAAAAGCTCGGCGTCGGCGCCGTCCTGGGTTACCTTGGAGCCGGCGTGCTGATTGGTCCATGGGCGCTGCGCCTGATCGGCAATGTCGGGAATATCTTCAATTTCTCGCAGCTTGGCGTAGTCTTGCTGCTCTTTATCATCGGGTTGGAACTGCAGCCGTCGCGGCTCTGGGTGCTGCGCAAAGCTGTATTTGCCCAGGGTGCGGCGCAAGTGGTGGTGACCGCAATGATAATTGCGGCCTGCGGGTTCATCGCAGGACTCAGACCCGTTTCGGCCCTGGTAGTCGGTTTGGTACTGTCGTTTTCATCGACAGCCTTCGTATTGCAAATACTCGCAGAGAAGCATCAGCTTACAACCCAGCATGGACGCTCCGCATTTGCGCTGCTGCTGTTTCAGGACCTGGCGGCAATTCCGCTGCTTGCTCTCATACCGCTGCTTGCTCCATCAGTCGATGTCCCGAGCCAGCAAGCTGGTCTGGTGGCTATTGCCAAAGCGGTATCAGTCGTGATGCTCATCATATTCGCTGGCCGCTTGCTGCTACGGCCGTTTTTTCGCCTGGCTGCATCAACCGGCCTTCAGGAGATATTTACTGCCGCTGCCCTGTTGCTCGTTATGGGTACGGCGCTCCTTATGGAGCGCATCGGGCTTTCCATGGGATTAGGCGCGTTTATCGCCGGTGTCCTCGTCGCTGATTCAGAATATCGGCACGAACTGGAAGCAGACATAGAGCCGTTCAAGGGGTTGCTTCTGGGATTGTTTTTCATTGCCGTGGGCATGTCCGTGAACCTTGCCCTTATCGTGCAAAGACCCTTTACCGTTTTGGGCGCCGTTCTGGGCCTGATGCTCATCAAGGCCGCAGTACTCTATGTTCTGGGGCGGACTCAGGGCCAGAATCACCCGACGGCGCTGAACCTGGCGCTGTTCCTGTCCCAGGGCGGCGAATTCGCCTTTGTTCTGTTCGGTGCTGCAGCAGGCGCGAAGGTACTGGACAAGTCACTCGTCGATTTTCTGGTTGTTGTCGTCTCTTTCTCGATGGCGTTCACGCCGATCTTCGTCATGCTCGGCGAGTATCTGCTGCGTATTGCCCCAGCGCACGGCGGAGAAAGAGAGTACGACTCCATCCTGGACCAGAATAATGCGGTGATCATAGCTGGCTTCGGCCGCTTTGGACAAATGATTGCGCGCACCCTGCGCATGAAGAAGATCCCATTCACTGCGCTTGAAGCGAGCTTTGAGCAGGTTAACTTCGTGCGAAAGTTCGGTAATAAAATATATTTTGGCGACGCTTCAAGGCTTGATCTGTTGCGTTCAGCCCGTGCCGACACCGCTCATGCGTTTGTTCTGGCAATCGACGACGTTGACGCTTCGGTCAGGACAGCCGAGACGGTGAGGCGACACTACCCGAATCTCAAGATCTACGCTCGGGCACGCAATCGGCAACACGCTTATCGACTGATGGATATTGGAGTCGATTATATTGTTCGCGAGACGTTCTTATCCAGTCTGGAACTCGCGCGCGAGGTGCTTCAGGGTATTGGATTGTCGAGCGCGGCTGCGGACAGCGCGGTGCAGCGGTTCCGCCAGCATGACGAGGAGCTGCTGCTGCGCCAGCACAAAATTCATCATGACGAAGCCCAGCTTATAGCCAGTGCTAAGCAAGGTGCTGAAGAACTTGAGCGGCTGTTCGAAGAGGATACAAAGGCAGTACGCTGAGATGCTGTTCATTGTTCCTTATCAGGAAAGTTGGCGCCGCGGGAGTTGATAAAGATGCGACCCTGTATTGCCCCGTGCGCCTTGGGCCGCACAGCACTACTGCCGCTGTCATTACCAGTCGGAGAAGAAGCGTGGGTATGGCGCGGCTGGAGCGTCGACCGGATGCTGTGATATTTGCGGCGGTTCGGAATTATTCCGGACCGTCGCTGCTTGACCAGCATTCTCTGGCCGCTTGCGCTTTCCGCCGGAATCCCGTCGGCGCGCATCCATGTCGAGTTGCTGAAGTGCGCGGCCTTGCGCCTTTGTTTGCTGCTCTGCCAGTTGGGTCGAAGCCCTGTGTGGAAGGATGTCGTGCGGCATAGTCAAAACTTCGCCGACGCGATTGCTGCCGACAGCAACAAGAAATACAACGCAGAAGCTGAATGCGCCATAAACAGTGCGCCATCCCGGCGGGATTCTGGCCCCGAAAAACGCCACGAACCCGATCAGGAAACTTAGCGCCAGCGCTACCCAGCGAGGTGAAAGCAGGAACGTCACCCAAAGGGCATTGGCGATCGCCATTGTGATGATACCTGCGATACCGGAGGCCAGCAGCGATCTTCGGTTGAGAAAACTATCGGCCGCCTTGGGCTTGGCTTTTCTCCCAGGGCATCGGAATCGCCGGATGCAAACTGTCAACGCCCGCTCCGGCGGCGATGCCGTTCAATTGCGATAGCGCAGATGCGTTCGCAAAGTTCCGGAAAGCTGATGCCTTCGGCCTGCCCGGACTGGGGCAGCAAGCTTGTTGCGGTCATTCCCGGACTCGTGTTTGCCTCAAGGCACCAGAACCCGCCAGCAGCGTCCATGCGAAAATCGATGCGGCTGTAGCCTTCCAGTTTCAATGCGTGATGTGCCGACCGCGCAAGCTCTTTCAGGCGGAGGGTAGATTCCGCGGGCAGCGGTGCAGGGAATATCTCGGTCGCACCGCCTTTCTGGTATTTGCTTGCGTAGTCAAAAATCTCGCCCTTTATCGGAATGATTTCTCCCACTGCCAGTGCCTTGTCGTCAAGGATGCCAATCGTGAACTCACGCCCGGGCACGAAGCGCTCAAGCATGACCTCGTCATCGAACCGCCTGGCCAGCCGAATTGCCGCCTCAAGGGCGGTCGCTTCCTTTACAACAGAAAGTCCGACGGTGGAACCCTGCTTGTTTGGCTTCACTACCAGCGGGTAGCCGAGTGTGTGTGTCACGGTTTCGGCGTCAGCCGGTACCATTATCCAGTCCGCTGTAGGAACGCCGGCGGCCCGAAACAGTCGTTTGGAAATGTCCTTGTCCATGGCGATCGCGCTGGCAGCGTGACCACTGCCAGTGTAAGGGATGCCAGAAAGGTCCAGGACCGCCTGCAATGTCCCGTCCTCGCCGGTCCCACCGTGCAAGGTGAGAAAGGCCACATCTACCGCATTGATCTCGGGGATCTGGGCGGGCGTCAAAGCCAGGGCCGATTGCGTTCCGGCAAATTCACTAAGGTCCGGCGGTGCCTCGGCAACATTCCAGCCAAGCAGGCGCTTTTCCTCCTGCGGACCAAGCAGCCCGCGCACTGTGTCGATTGCAATCGTCTCGTGCCCTGCGGAACGCAACGCCTTTATGACCTGTGCCCCGCTCGCGATCGAGACATCGCGCTCGGCGCTGGTACCGCCGAATACTACAGCCACTTTCATCAAGATCTCCAGATATTGAGTGCCTATTATCGGTAATTTACTGCGCCGGACAATAACTGTTGACGAAACACTATCACGGGTGGCCTGTGTCGGCACAGAGGGGTTCAAAGCTTCAAAATTGCGGCCTGGTGTGACAATTACGGCAACATCTGCGGATGCAGACCTGCAGCCCGCCGTGCGCCCCGATTTCGGTTACCCAATAAACACCATTTCCGGAAATCCGCTGTCGAAGCAGCGCAGCCTGGTCGGTCGAATCATTGTTGAACCTTGGCGTAAACCACGATGGCAAGGTGCTCCATTGTGGTTGCGCCTGTAATCCGGCTCGTTTGCCGGCGGTGTGTTCTTCAATCCATGCATAAAGCCCAGGCACAAGCACAATTGTCAGTGCGTTTTCCGGCATCTCCCTGCACCACGACCCGTGAGTTATAAGTGCCGATTACAAGCTGTCCCGCAAACCTGAAATCAGCCTGAAAGCCCAAGTATGCCTCCAGAATCGTGGATTGTGATGCCCACAAGGCCGGTATCGCGGCCAAATAAAAAAGTTTTAATTGAATTCGCAGCTTGGCGAGGCTAGCGTTGTCCTTTCGCGTGGCTACAGTAAAGAATCCGGGACGATTGCAGGAGGTACGGTATGTGCTACGAGTATTGGTTGAAAGGGCAGGAGACAGGTGAGAAATCCGAGAAGACCGGAAAACCGACTGAAAAGACCATCAATACGGAGACACCACTACAAGGTGGCCAGCCCGCGCGCCGGAAGCAGCCAGAGGTTGTGGCAAGAAAAAAAGCTCCGGCCTGATATTGCGAGCAGCATCGCACCTGCCGTTCAGGAGTCGGGGAAGCAGCCGTGGCTTATTTCGCCGTGCTTTCTTCAATCGGCTCGACCGTTAATTGATTTCGGGGCAAACCCTCTGACAGCAACAGATCGCGCACTACGTTCATGGCGAGGGCTGGGCCCGATGCGTAGACGTCAAACTCACCCAGCGCCTCATGGTTGTGGCGAATCTGTTCAGCCAGACACTCCAGACTGATTTCCTGGCGACGGATATCGGAAGGCATCGCTCTGGCGTGCCCATGGTGCTCAAGTCTTGCAACCAGGGGAGTGTACTGGAAGTTGTCGAGGGCGTCTGACCACGAGCGGCAGAGATTGTGCAGGTAATGCCGGCCGTTCTCACCGACAATCCAGTAAAGATGCAGCGATTCCGCCACCTCCAGAGCCATTGCGTGCTCAATCAGACTCTTGATAGGTGCAAAACCTGTTTCTACCGCAACGAAGATAATCGGGTTGGGCGAGCCGGGTTTCAGAACAAAACTTCCATGCGGACCGCTCACAATTACCCGATCGTGCGGCGCAAGTCGCTCGAACAGATAGTCCGAAAACCGGTCGCCAGGTTTGCGTGTCAGATGAAATTGCAGATTGCTTTCATCGCAGGGGCAGCTTGCTGCGGGCAGGCGCGCCGCGCTTCCATCGTTCAGCTGCAAAGTGACCGATTGCCCGGCCAGGAAGCGCATCCGCGCGCTCGCAGGAGTATGCAGTTGCAGGACCATCATGTTGGGCGCCGGGCACGTGACATCCCTGACCGTCGCGCTGATTTGTTGCTGCGGCATGACTTCCGCATATGCTGCTTCGGATGTTTCTACCGAGATATCGGTGACGGCGGTGTTGCAGCACAGCAGGGCATAGCCCAGGTCCTGCTCGTCGGCGCTTAGTGCATAACTGCTGATTCGGATCTGCTTTATCTGGCCGGACAGCACGCGTGCTTTGCACAATCCGCAGTGTCCGTCACGGCAGCCGTAGGCCAGCGCCAGTCCGGCGCGCAGGCCGGCGTTGAGTATGTCGTCGTTTCCCTCGACAAAAAATTCATGCCGGCTCGGCGTCAGGTAAACATGCGCCGCCAGAATGCGCAGGAAGCTGTCTTCGAGGCTCAATGCCTGAGGCGCCTCGGTTGCAAACAGGCGTTCGTCGAGTTCCAGGGCCAGCCACGACTTCAGCGGTGCAATTTCATCGCGCAGTGCTTCACCGCGCTCTGCGAGCGCGTTCAGGCGAGTTTCAAGCTGTTCGAAGGTCGCGCGATAGCGCTCAAGCAGAGCCTTCGCCTGACCATGCTCGCGGCTGATCTTATTAAGGCGCGCACCGAGGACTTCTGCGCTTGGGAGCGTGCGCTCGCGTACGCGCTGGGAGTAAGCGTCATCCTTGATTTTGTTGACTCTGGCGAGCGCGGTGTCTCCCGGCAGGGGAGTTTTGGGATAAAGACGCAGCAAATCTTCAGCTTTAACCATGCCCTCGAAGGTTTCGAGATCACCGTCGCGGATTTTCTTCTGCAGCGTGCCGCGCCGGATCCCTATCAGGCGTGCCGCTCGTGTCAGTGACAGGAATTGAGGCATGATTGTCCCACGCCGGTTGCGGTCGCAAGTCGCCGGCGTACCGGGATGGCAGCCGTTCAGTTAGGGATAATAGCGCATGGCGCACGCTAACGCACAGCTTGTGCCGGTAACGACAAGAACTTGCAATAAAGCGGCCCCCGGGGAAAAAGCAATCCGCGCGGGGGCCATGAAATTTCTCAGCTTATGAAGCGTGAGCGGTACTCAGTGGTCAATTTCCGGATGGTTGACTTCGGGCATTTCAACCTGTGGCTTCTCGACTTCAGGCCTGTCAACTTCCGGCTTTTCGACTTCGGCTTTTTCAATCTCCGGCTTGTCATTGTCCACATCGGGCTTGTCAACGCTCGGGGTGGTTACGTCGGCGTCAGATGCCGTTCTGTTGACATCGGCGCCGTGCGTATCGACGGTCATGTCCGCGCCAGACTTGGTGACATCTGCGCCCGCGACGACAAGATGATTCGAGTACGGCGCAGGAGTACCCGCGGCGTTTGCCGAACTGATACCCAAACCAAGTGTTGCCGCGACGGCGACCAGCAGTAGCTTGCTTTTCATACGATTTCTCCTGTCTGTTGATTGAAATTACTAAAAGCGTGTTTGCACTCCAACACCTGCACCATAGTCCGGGCTTCCATTGCTGATGCCCTTATCTATATAAACCTGGAATCCGCTTCCCGGTCGTGTGTAATAGTTCCATGCCACCAGCAGGTCGGCTGTGCGGGAAAATCCCGCCTGAGTGGCGTCATGTCCGGCAAACATTCCGGTAAGAAAATTCCTGTCGTCGAGCTTGTAAGTAACGCCTGCATCGTAAGTTGGCACGTCGAGGAGAGTGAGGCCAGGAGGAGATCCGACAAAACGATAACCAATGTCTGCGAACGGAAACAACGTTGTGCCAACAGCCCATTCAAAACCTATGCCCGGCTCATAGTCATTCTGGCCGGTCCCGAGACCCCTGCTATATGAAGCGGTGCCAAATTTGACTTTCAGGTACGGGCTGATGTCGGGGACGCCGCCAGCCCCGCGAAAACGATAGCTGCCCTCCGCCCATATGTCCCCCAGACCGCTATTGGTCGTGACAGTATTACTCCCACCGTTGCCAATGACTGTGCCACCAGAAACGAGGGCACCTGCACTTTGGACTGACAGAAACGGCACCGTAAGTTTGAGACTTATGTTACCGGCTTTGAATTTGGCCCATACCGGCAAGTAGTAGATCTTGGTCGTCGTACTGGTCCCGTAGTTGCCTTCGTAATATGACGGTGTAATCCCGACGGTCAATGAGGTGGGCGGGTTGTCCGCCCATGCGGACCCTGCGGTAACGAAGCCAGCCACGGCCGCCATCATTGAGTATCTGAGATGCATCGAATTTTCCCCATTGTGACGATAATTCCCGCAGCGAGGCGCCATGCCCGCAGGGCTGCCGGACTCAGGGGGAAATCTAGTGGGAAAATTTCCCACAGTCAATATCTATGCTATGCTTTGGCAGCAGGGAACCGACGGATGGTCGTCACCGAATACCGAGTCAGCGTGGAATCGATCCAAAGTTCATGGACAATGCCCTCAAGTTTGCCTTGCTCAGCATACTGAGACCGCTGGTGCGTTATCTCATCGGCCGTGGATGGTCTTATCCTGTCATGAGCGAGCTGCTAAAGGGAGTTTACGTATCCGAGGCGCAAGCTCACTATGCACACGCAAGCGAAGGCGTAACCGACAGCAGAATAAGCCTTCTAACCGGCATTCATCGAAAGGACGTCAAGCGCCTTCGGCAGGAGGCGCGCGAGCCGTCGTACAAGCCTGCGCTGCGGCGCGGGGCCGGCCTGGCGGCGCGGGTGATCGCGACCTGGGTATCGACCTCGCGCTATCTCGACATGCACCGGCGGCCCAAGTGCTTGCCGCTGAATGCCACGGGGAATCGTCCGAGCTTCGAGTCCCTGGTCCGCGAAACCAGAGCCGACATGCGTCCGAACGTAATCCTTGACGAACTGCTGAGGGTAGGCGTGGTGGAGGCGCTGGATGGCGACAAGGTCAAGCTGCTGCGCAGCGCCTACGTGTCGGATCTGCCACGAGACAAAGTTGCCTATCTTGGTGATAATCTCGGCGATCATCTTGAGAGTGCGCTCTATAATATCAGTGCCGCCGGGCCGCCATTCATCGAGCGCGCAGTCTATTACGAGCTAATCGAACCCGCTGCCCTGGACGAATTGCGACCCGAGCTTTTCCGTATGTCCGAACAGTTTCTCGAAACTGTCAATCGCAAAGTCATGCCATTAAATGCACAGGCCCTAAAACAACGAGCGAAACCGGGGCGTCGCATGCGACTGGGCGTCTTTTATTATGAAAGCGACACCCGAACAGATGGCCGGGGCGTCACCACCAGATCCAGCAAGTCCGGGCGGACCAGAAAGCAATGAAGAATTATTTACCTCAAGTTTGCAGAGGCGCAGCCGCAATTTTTGCCGGTGTGCTGTTCCTGTCCGGTTCGATCGCATTTGCGGCGGGCAGAATGCCGGGGACCGATCCGGGCGGCGGCATAGGCGGTACGGGAATTACAGGGGTTGGCGTAGTGCAACGGTTCGGCAGCATCTTTGTCAATGGCCGTGAGTACGTGCTGAATCGCGGCACGCGCGTGACGCGCGACGGTCAATTGAGCAACTTGCAGGCGCTGCGCCTTGGTCAGGTAGTGGAAGTGCACGGGATTATCGACCACCGCAGCGGCCGAAGCACGGCCGAGAGTGTCGAAATCCACACCTCATTGCAAGGCCGAGTTGATGCGATCGATCGTGCAACGGCGAACTTCCGCTTGCTGGGCCAGACCGTGCGAGTTACCGGCGCGACGTTTGGCGGCGGCATGTCCGACGACCGTATGAATCTAGCCAAGATCCATGTCGGCGAAGAAGTGAATGTCAGCGGAATGCCAGACGCAAACGGCACCTTGATCGCGACGCGTGTCACAATGGCGAGTCACGCCGACCCTGAAAATTTCCTGCTGCGCGGCGCAGTAAGGGCGGTCAATCGTGCCAAAGGGGAGATTCGCATCGACAAACAAGTGTTTCGCGTCGATCCCCAGCTGCTCGCGCGCCTGCTATCCGGAGAACGGGTCGTCGTTACCGGGAGTTACCGCGGCGGATTGCTGGAGGTTGCAAGTCTGGACCACGATTTGTCTTCGTTTGGGAAGGTCGGAGGCTTGGTGGAAATGTCCGGTTATGTGCAAAGACAACCGGCACCAGGGGAGATGGTGAGCAACGATGTCACATTGCATTATTCCCGCAACGCAACGGTAATCGGTGGTGCAATGGCGAATATCAAACCCGGAGTGGGGATCGGGGTAGCGGGACAAGTCCAATATGACGGAAGCATCGCGGTGCGCAAGATTATGGTGAACATTGATCCCATGAGTGTCACGATATCCAGGTTATCACTGCCGACACCGGGCACAGTCAAGTCGGAAGGGGGAAGCAGTGGCAACGGCAATCCCGGCGAAGGCGACCACAGGGTTAACAACCGCGCTCAAGGAGTTCAGCGCCCGGAAATCGAGCGCCCGGAAATCGAGAAACCGGAGATAGAACGTCCGGATATCAGCGTGCCGGAAATAGATAACTAACGCGCTTTGCCCTTGAGCTACGCATATTCAATACCCCGTGACCGGATGGGAGCATCCTAAGCAATACCTGGAATCGCGACACCAGCCCGATGGGCTGGCAGCATGAATTGACGCGACCTGGATTCGCCAATAGCCAGAAAACGGCGATGTCGGGCGTTTGCCGCCGGAATCCGGCGTCGATTACGTCTTGCCGACGGCGATCGCCACCTGGATCATCGTAATCAGGTTTGCAAGGGCGTGCATGGCGATCGGCGAGTACACTGACCGTGTACGCACACGCGCCGCACCAAGGACCACGCCAAAGACGAATACCTCAATGATTTCCGAGCCGCTGTACTGCGAATGGGCGACTGCCCAGACCAGCGCGGTTACTGCCACTGCGCCGGCCGTTCCGATCTTCGAGTGTCGAAGGCCCTGCAACAGAAATGCGCGGAAGAAAAGTTCTTCGAAGACCGGCGCCGCAATTACCATAGCGATCCAGAGCAGCGGCAGGAAGTACGCTGATTCGTACATTCCCAGTGTGAAATCCTGACCGCGCGCATGTTTGAGGTAAGGTTCGACCAGGTCGGATGCAAACACGAGTAGTGGCGTGATTGCCAACCATGCCAGCAGTATCCGTGGCTGGACGCGATGCAGACCCAGATAGTCCCTGGCCGTTGCGCCCCTGCGCAGCCATGCAACAAAAAACACCAGACAGGAGCATACGCCAGCACTGGCGCAGGTAACGATTGAGAAAAACAGGCCATTTCTGGCGAGACCTTCGGTGAGCGTGCGCAGTTCCACAGTAGGGTCGCGATACGATTCGTATGCGCCATAAAGGAACAGGGTTCCAAGCTGAATCAGGATGAACACCGCGGCAATGACGATACCAAACGCGAGCGTTGCCCACGGCCCCCATGTATCTGATCCGCGGCTGACGGAAGACATGGTGGTCAGTCAATCATCCATGTAGCAGAACCAGGGCGTCGACATGCGGGCTACGACCACCAGATCCGAATCAAGCACGCTGCGATGGTGAGAAAGGCCAGCATCCATTTCGAAATTGCTGCTACCCGCAAATCCTGCAGAGACGGGACCGATGCCTGCGCAAGACAGGCAATGAAATATGCCCATAACCCCTCGGCAGCATGCAAGCCTGGAGCAAGGCTGAGCCGCCAGAGCACCAGTCCAAAAGCGATCGGCAATAAAAGAAGCGGGGCCAGTCCAATAAACATTCCGTTGTACCAGCGGATATTTGTGCACTCTACGCTTCCCAGGGAAATTCGCCCACCTGTACGTTTCGGCAATATGCGTAAACCGGCCGGATGCCCGCGAAACAGCATGCCGATAGCAAAATGTGAAAGTTCGTGAAAAAAGGTTCCCGGAAACGCCGCTAAGGCAAATAACCCGGCATGCCGACGCAGCAGACTCAGCAGTGCGAGACATCCAAGGACCGAAAATGAATAGACAATTCCCGCGCGCGAGGTCAACTCTGCCCAAGCCGACGAAAAAGTACTAATCATGAAATTAAAGCGAAAGCCACAGGGTTGCCGCATGAATCAATGTGCCGGGCCATTACATCTTACAGAACGCAGCCGGGTCAAGCACCACAAGCCCGGGAATTTTTCTATCCTTCGCGTATTCCGGAATTGTCCCAAAAAATGATAGGGGCGTCACACATGATTCGTGTCGGATATTCCTGGGACAAACATGTGCGTATCGCGCACCTGCCAGCAGGCGGAGTCCGAAGACAGATTCGCACGTTTCACCATGACATAGCGGACAAGTTGCGGAAAGAATGCGAGAAACTGTGCCTCCAATTGCTGATAATGTGCTTGCAGCTCGCAAGCGGCGCCTGCCAGGCGGTTAGGCCGTCGCAGCCGTTGTGAAATACCATTAAGCGCAGCATCCACCGCCCAGTGTTCCTGGTAAGAGGTCAGCCAGTCATCCCGCGTCATGTGCGGCAGGAGGTGCTGCAGTCGATCCGGCAGGCTGAATTGATGTAAGGCCAGAACCCTATAGGCCTCCTGGGTAAAATCGGCAAGAGACACAGTGGCAAAATTCGACCAATGCCGTGCAAGAAAATGGTCGTAAAACACGTCAATCATTATGCCCGCGTAGCGCCGTCTTTCCGCACTTATAAGTGCGCGGCTGGACCGGACAATATCGTGGTCATCGGTGTAGCGATCTATAGCTCTATGCAGCAGTATCCCGTGAGCGACGGCCGGATCGAAGCGGTTTGTCAGCGGCCCTTTGACGAAATCGCCAAGGAGTCCGCCGATCAGTGTCTCGGGGGTATGACTGGACAACAGCAGGTGTGCCAGATAATTCATAATCTGTCATCCGGTAAGATTCCATGGCAGGCGCAATCCGCTGGAACAAACAAATACCGATGTCCCATTTGCCGCAGCAGCAAAATGGTGGGCGCCCGGAGCGTCGGGCGCACGCCTGATCATGATGCATCATCGCCAGGGCCGGCTGCTAGGCGATGCCATCAAGACGTCCTGCGTTGGCTTCCGCCGCTTGGTCATGCCTGCGACCTTGCAGGCCTGTCGGCCCCAGCCGTAAGGAAGTAACCCGCTGCTAAAGATATTCAAGTGTTGCATTGTTCTCGCCGACTTTTTCAGCCAGCGCCCCTACGATTTCAATCTCCACAATTGCCATCCTGTCGCCATCCCTGCACAGGGCTCCTATCTATCCGGCCGTTTCTGCGCGACTTCCGCCGCCAATCCTGCTCGACGCCAGCGGATAATGTACTGGATGGATATCTTCCGCCGGCACAAAGTATATGGCCTGCGCGGACCTTCTTCAGATTCCAAAAGAGATATATTCCCGCGGCAGCTCCAGCTTGCAGTGATTCAGGATATCTCCGATATGGAACTCTGGATTTGGTAGGCCTACCGACGATATTGTCAGACTGCGCCCGTGTCATGCAGGAGACGAATATCTGACTCAGCCTCGGATAGATGATCGAAACGATGACTGCCTCGCGGGTAGGCAATTGTCTTCCCACACCCTGAAAAAAACGCAGCTGCGACGCGGTAATCGAGAAGCTCATCGCCCTCGTCCAGTAGCACCAGCGTAGGCACTGTGGGATCGCACCTGACAACCTGATAAGTTCCGAAAGCACGCACCTGAGCTTCGGTCAGCAGGTATAGTTCGCCAGTTGCTTCGTTCCGATTTTGGCCTACACACGCCAGCAAGTCGTGTTCCGGCCGCATCGCCGGGTTGATCAGCGCAATGGCGGCGTTGAATTCGCGCGCTAAATAGCGCGCGTATAAGGCGCCGAGTGAGCTTCCTACCAGTACGAGCCGCAAATCTTGCGGGTATTGGGCCCGCGCTTGCTGTATGTAGTCCCGCAGAAACCGTACCGCTTCCGCTGCGCGGTGCGCGGGATAGCTGGGCGAAAGCACCGGAACCGGGGCGAACATTCTGCGCAATGCCGACGCCTTGGCTGAGCCGCCGCCGCTGTTGAATCCATGCAGGTATATGATCATCGATACTCCAAGGATTTGCGGCCAATGCAGCGGAATTTCAGTCCAAGTCAGCGCGCTAGACCAATTGTGACATTTTAACCTGATAATACCTGTGTTGCCGATCCAAAGGCTGCATGTCCGGTCGCGCGACTTATGTGACAACCCTGACTTAATAATCGAATCGCCGCACCAAAACGGAATCTCGCGAGATACCATTGACTGAGATAGTTGATTAATACATAGTTCACAAATGAATCATTCGCGAAGTGCCATCCGATCATTTTCCCAGGTCGAGGAAGGGGTATGTCGCGTTGCCAGCCGACTGCCGGGCCTGCCGACAGAGCAGGTTGTCCTGACTCGGCTATACCGGCATATTGCCAAATCCCTGAGCGATATGGCCAACCAGGTCCTCAGACCTTTCGATCTGAACGAGGTCAGCTTCTCGGCCCTGGTCATGGCTTTTGGGTCGGTTGACAACGCGATTAATCCGTCCCGGCTGTGCGATGTGACCGGAGAATCCCGCACGAATATGACGAGAATTATGGACGAACTGGAAACGCGAGGCCTTATCAAGCGTTTCCCAAGTGCTGACGACCGACGACGGGTTATATTGCGACTCACCCGAAAAGGTGAAAATCTTCTGAAGAAGATCATGCCTTTGATGTGGAAGAATCAGAAGAACATATACGCAAATTTCAGGGTGGGCGAAATGAAGCGTTTGCAGGAACTGCTAAAAAAACAGCTCACCACAATCGAAACAATATTAAAGCGCGCTTCCTAGCGGTTTGTTTGCGCTGTGATATCGCAGGAGAACGTGGGCTACAACATCGTGCTTCGAAACATACATCCAAAGATCGTGGTGCTGGTTGCGCTAGCCGCGGCAAGCGTGGCCGGGTGTGCCGTTGGCCCGAATTTCCACGAACCTGCGGCCCCTAAAACAGCGACCTACACGGCAGCCCCGCTACCGTCCGAGACTGTCGCAACTCCGGGTGCCGCCGGTGTCGCCCAGCGCTTCGTCGTCGGACAGGATATTCCAGCCCAATGGTGGGCACTTTTCCACTCGGACCCCCTGAATCAGCTCATCCACCAGGCGTTGGCTGACAGCCCCACGCTTGCGGCCGCACGGGCAACATTGCGTGAAGCCCAGGAAAATCTTCGTGCCCAGTTCGGCGCCGTGGCTTTCCCGGGCGTCGACGCCGGCGTCAGCGCGACGCGTCAGCGGGTCTCCGGCGCAGCATTCGGTCCGGCAGGGCAACCCAGCGTCTTCGACCTCTATAATGCATCGATCAAGGTGTCTTATGCCCTTGACCTTGCCGGCGGAGCACGCCGCGAGCTGGAGGCTCTGCGATCCACAGTTGACTACCAGAAATTTCAGCTTGAGGGAGCCTACCTCGCCTTGACGGCCAATATCGTTACGGCGGCAATACAAGAGGCCTCTCTCGACGCGCGCATTCAGGCAGTTGCCGAAATCCTGAAATCGCAGCAGGAGCAGTTAACCGTGGTCGAGCGCCAGTATCAGCTCGGCGCAGTATCGCGCTCCGACGTGTTGGCGCAGCGCGCGCAAGTGGCACAGACACTCGCAACAGTTCCGCCTCTCAACAATGCTCTGGCGCAGACTCGTCATTTGCTCGCACTGCTTTCCGGCAAGCTGCCGAGCGAGCAGACGACCCCGGCGTTCAGTCTTGACAGCTTGCAGTTGCCGGAAGATCTTCCGGTGAGCCTTCCGTCATCACTGGTCCGTCAAAGACCCGATGTGCGCGCCGCAGAGGAGATTTTGCACCAGGCGAGCGCGCAGATTGGCGTGCGCACTGCGGCCATGTTCCCGCAGTTAACGCTTAGCGGCAGTATTGGTTCGGAGACAGACAAAGCGAGCCAGCTCTTCGGCAGCGGGACAAGTGTCTGGAGCATAGGGGCTGGTTTACTGCAGCCCATATTCCATGGCGGAGAGCTTGCCGCCCAGAAACGGGCTGCGCTTGCCGCGTATGATCAGGCCAGTGCGCAATACCGGGAAACGGTTCTGCAGGCATTTCAGAATGTTGCAGATGTGCTGCGAGCGCTCGATAACGATGCTGATTCCCTCAAGGCGCAGGCGCAGGCCGAGTCGGCTGCGCACGATGTGCTCGGCCTGACGCAGACGCAGTTCAAGCTGGGCGCTGTCAGTTATCTGTCACTTCTCGATGCGCAGCGCCAGTACCAGCAGGCGCGCATCAGCCTGATTCAGGCGCAAGCAACCCGGTATTCGGACACAGCGGCATTGTTCCAGGCGCTGGGTGGCGGATGGTGGAATCGCGATTCTTCGGGGAATGCTACAACAGCCACCAAGACAGAATAATCGCAACCTCTCGATAAAGCGAAGAACTCGAACGGAGAAGTAACGATGGCGAAGCGCATGGTGATCATGCTGGTGCTTGTCGGTCTGTTGTTCGGATGCGTTTTCGGTTTCCTGGCCTTCAGGTCGTACATGATCAAGAAATACCTGGCCACTCTCAAGGCGCCACCGGCAACCGTCACCGCACTCAAGGCGGAAGTCGAACCGTGGCAGCCACGGCTCAATGTAGTCGGTAGTCTGCGCGCCGTGCGTGGAGTTGACGTAACAAGTGAAATCTCCGGGCTGGTGCGTGGACTGCATTTCAAATCCGGTGGCAAGGTCAGGGCAGGCCAGCTGCTCGTTCAGCTGAATGCCGACGCCGACATCGCCCAGCTGCACTCGCTGGAAGCAGCCGCCCAACTGGCGCGAACCACCTATGACCGGGACAAGGCGCAGTATGAAGCTGAGGCAATAAGCAAGGCAACGCTCGACATCGCCGAGGCCGATCTGAAGGTCAAGCAGGCGCAGGATGCGGAACAGGCTGCGCTTGTCGGCAAGAAGGCAATACGGGCACCTTTCGCCGGACGTCTCGGAATCAGCACCATCAATCTCGGGCAATACGTGAATCCCGGTGACAAGATCGTGACGCTGCAGTCTATCGATCCCGTTTATGCTGATTTTTATGTACCCCAGCAGCAGCTCGCGCGTATTGCGCTCGGGCAAAAGGTTGTTGTTAGCACCGACACCTATCCAGGCGAAAAATTTGACGGCAAGATTACCGCGATTAACCCCAAGGTCGAGTCGGACTCACGCAACGTTCTGGTCGAGGCTACAATTGCCAATCACAAGCACGAACTGCTACCCGGAATGTATGCTTCAATTGAAGTTGACGCCGGCGCTGTGCAGCAATTCCTGACACTTCCGCAGACTGCTGTGGCATTCAATCCCTACGGCGACACGGTCTTTATCATCGAGCACAACGGCAAGGGAGCGGACGGGAAGCCGCTATTGACGGCCAAGCAGAGCTTTGTCACGGTTGGCGATACGCGCGGAGATCAGGTGGCGGTGCTTGATGGTGTCAAGCAAGGTGATCTTGTCGTCACGAGTGGTCAGCTGAAACTCAAGAATGGCAGCCTGGTAATAATCAACAACCGGGTTCTGCCCAGCAATGATGCCGCGCCAAAGCCGATAGACAAGTAACACGGGGGCACACGATGCGCTTCACGGATCTCTTTATTCGCCGGCCAGTGCTCGCCACAGTTTTGAGCCTGTCGATCCTGGTACTTGGATTGCGGTCAGTCGGACTGTTGCCGGTGCGTCAGTTTCCCGAGACCCAGAACGCGGTTGTAACAGTATCCACCGCATACACAGGCGCAGATCCGGCGCTCGTCGCTGGGTTCATTACGACGCCGCTCGAAAACTCCATCGCTCAGGCAAATGGCATTGACTACCTCACCTCATCGAGCACCCAGAACGTAAGCGTCATTCAGGCAAACCTGCGGCTCAACTACGACCCAAACAAGGCGCTGACCGAGATTAACACCAAGGTCAATGCCGTTCTCAATCAGCTCCCCCCGGGCTCACAGCAGCCGGTGCTCACGGTCGACATTGGCGAAACCATAGATTCGATGTATATCGGCTTCTACAGCAAGGTTCTGCCAACCAACAAGATCACCGATTATCTGATCCGTGTGGTGCAGCCGAAGCTGCAGACCGTAGAAGGTGTCCAGACTGCGGAGATTATCGGCAAGCGTCAGTTTGCCATGCGGGCGTGGCTCGACCCGAGAAAAATGGCGGCATACGGGATCACTTCTACCGATGTCAGCAATGCACTCACCGCCAACGATTTCATTTCCGCTGTCGGGCGCACTCAAGGACAGATGGTGACGGTAAATCTTACCGCTGACACGGGTCTGCACTCTGTCGATGAATTCAGAAAGCTGGCAATCAAGTCAATTAACGGTGCCATAGTTCGGCTGGGCGATGTTGCCAATGTCACCCTCGGTTCGGAGGACTACGACACGGCCGTCGGATTTGACGGCCAGACCGCCGTATATATCGGAATCAAGGTTGCGCCATCGGCCAATCTGCTGACTGTGATCAAGAACGTGCAAAAGGCATTCCCGCCAATCGAGCAGCAGCTACCCACAGGCCTCGATGGAAAGGTGGTCTACGATGCGACCAAATATGTGAACAGCTCAATCGACGAGGTTATTCAAACCTTGTTCGAGGCATTGCTGATCGTAACAGCGGTGGTTTTTCTGTTCCTAGGTTCAATGCGTTCGGTCATTATCCCCACGATTGCAATCCCGCTTTCCCTTGTCGGGGCGTTTTTCGTCATGCTGGTGCTTGGCTACACGATTAACCTGCTCACGCTTCTGGCGCTGGTGCTTGCGATCGGACTCGTAGTGGACGATGCGATCATCGTGGTCGAGAACGTGCATCGTCATATGGAAGGTGGCATGGCGCCGCTTGACGCGGCGCTACAGGGCGCGCGGGAGCTGGGCGGTCCGATTCTTGCAATGACCGTGGTACTGGCCGCGGTTTATGTGCCGATCGGATTCATGGGTGGCCTCACAGGAGCGTTATTCACCGAATTCGCTTTCACCCTGGTAGGGGCGGTGACAGTTTCCGCGATAGTTGCGCTTACGCTGTCGCCCATGATGTGCTCGCGCTTTCTCAGGAACTACGACGACGACAGTGAGCATCGCTTTGTAAAATTCGTCGATACCCGGTTTGAGCGGCTGCGACTTTACTATCAGAGCCGCCTGCATGGAGCGCTCAACTATCTACCCGTACTTGGCGTTTTCGCAGCCATCATCCTCGTCAGCATCTATTTCCTGTACGCATCGTCAAAAAGCGAACTCGCACCGCAGGAGGATCAGGGCGTTATTATCTCGCTGACTACCGGCGCGCCAACGGCAACGCTGCAGCAGACACAACTGTCCTCCCGCCAGGTATACCAAACCTACGCTTCATTCCCTGAAACTGCCCATGTGTTTCAGATCGAAGGCATTAATGGATTGAACTCCGGAATTGCCGGCATGGTTCTAAAGCCCTGGGGCGACCGAAAGCGGACTGCGGACGGGTTGCAGCCATTGGTGCAAAATGATCTCAATCAGATTGCCGGTGCGCGGGCCGTGGCATTCCAGCCCCCTCCGCTGCCGGGTGGCGGTCGTGGCCTGCCAATGCAGTTTGTGATAGAAACAACAGACTCATTCGACCGCCTCAACGACGTGGCTCAGTCTTTGATGGACAAGGCGCGCGCAAGCGGCATGTTCGTGTTTCTTGATAACGATCTCAAGTTTGACAAACCGCAGACAACAATCAAGATTGATCGCGACGAGGCGACCCAGCTCGGACTGACGATGCGTGATATCGGCAATGCGCTGGGGTCCATGCTGGGTGGTGGCTACGTGAACTACTTTAGCCTCGCCGGCCGCTCATATAAAGTGATTCCGCAGGTAATGCAGCGCGATCGTCTCAATGCAGACCAGCTCGAAAATTACTATATTAATACGGCAAGCGGCGTTTCCGTACCTATGTCGACTGTCGTGCATCTCGAAACAAGCGTCGTTCCCGAGTCGCTGAATCACTTCCAGCAGCTCAATTCTGCGACTATCTCGGGTGTGCCGACGCCCGGCATTACGCTCGGACAGGCGCTTGCTACAATGAAAAGTCTGGCTAAGGAAGCACTCCCGCAGGGTTACAGTATCGATTACGCGGGTCAGTCGCGGCAATTTGTTCAGGAAAGCAGCGCCCTGATTGCAACCTTCTTTTTCGCCCTGATTATCATTTTTCTGGCACTCGCAGCCCAGTTCGAGAGCTTCCGTGATCCGCTGATCGTGCTTGTGAGCGTGCCCATGTCGATCTGCGGTGCCATGATCTTTATTGCCCTCGGCGTCCATGGCGCAAGTCTGAACATTTATACCGAAGTTGGACTGGTGACACTTATCGGCCTGATCAGCAAGCACGGAATCCTGATAGTACAGTTCGCCAACGATCTTCAGCGCGAAGGCAAGAGCAAACGCGATGCAATCGAGCAGGCGGCTGGTATCCGTTTGCGACCCATTCTGATGACGACCGCGGCAATGGTTTTGGGCGTGCTTCCACTAGTCACCGCCTCCGGTGCCGGGGCAGTGGGCCGGTTCAATATGGGTCTTGTCATTTCCACGGGAATCTCAATAGGTACACTGTTTACACTCTTCGTAGTGCCGGCAATGTACATGTTTCTTGCAACTGACCATGCCCTTCAGGGCAGGAAGGAAACGGCCTCCCGGCCAGAACCCGATCAGGCTTGAACCTGCTTGCAGTGAATATGCCCATCTCGGTTGAGGCCAACCAATTCAGCCACAACCAGCACGCGGCCGCTCGTCTGTAAATTCTGCGCGAATATCGTGACGCAGTAACTCCGCGCCACATTTGGATACTATAGAAACTATACTAATGAAATTCCCCTAGACCGAAATCTGAAGGAAGCACAAGGATGGCGCCGAATATTCTCAAACGGCTCACACAGGCCACCAAGGAAAAGCGGTGCGCCATCATGCGTTACGATGGTCAACAGCAGATCCGTGTTGTCGAGCCACATGTTATCTATACCGACCAGTCCGGAAGTGTGCTGGTGATGTGCTTCCAGACCCGCGGTCACAGCGATCCCGGTGCACGTCAGCCGTCCTGGCAAACATTCCATTTACGCAAGATAGAGTCGGTGTTTCTGCTCGACCTCAGTTTCAAGGTGCGTATCAGCGAGGGATTTGCTCCGGACAGACCGGAATTCCGGCATGGCCTTATCGCGATCGCTGCGAGCGCAAGCTCCGCCATCCAGTACCGGCGCCGCGAGAAGTCTGCAAACATACTGCTGTACCAGGCGCGTGGGTGGTTATGGGAAGTCGGCTCGGCAATCGATCGGGTATTATCCGACCGTCATTAGGGTCCGCAGCAATCGCTGACACTCCGCGGCACCTGGCTACCCATTTTGCGTCTGCTCCACCGTCCAGACTCCGGCCTCGGCTCGCAAGCGCACACCAAGGTCTTTGACCGGCGGTTGCGCGCCGTCCTATTCGGAATAGGCAGTGTTCTTTGACGAGCAATATTGCCTGATGTGGTTCCGGACTTACACGTTTGCCGAGGACGGTGCGACATCCTGGTGCGGAACACTTGCGCCACCGGTCGATACAGCAGGCACGCACCGGAAATCCAAGGGCAATATTGAAGCGGTGCTCCAATCAAGGAAAGTCACATCCTGCTGCAGTCTGCCCGGACGTTGTCTTTGGAGCCACATCAGGCCACAGTAGAGAAGATCCTCAAAGAGCTCTGTCACATCCGTAGTTGCCTGCGACATTCGCGCAAATCTGTTCGACTGTCTGTCTGCGGACTTTGGCGGAATTCCCGGGCGGCCGACCCATAGCGTGACCGTGCCCGAATATGTGATGGGGCGCTGTCGTCGCGGTTTCCGGCCAGATTGCGCGCAGGTCGCGCTGTCCCGAGCTGTTTCTGGATACGATCCGGAATGACTCTCATCTTGTCCATTCCGATTGCAGGATGGCTTTGGTCGGCCGTCATAGCAGCAATAGTGTCCCTCCTTTATGCCATACCTCACCGAACGCAACAGTGACTTCCGGCCGAAAGTAATGAATGCGCCCGAAGCGAAGGGCGTATAGGAGGACGTCGTTTTTCATTGACCTGTGTCAAGGCCGCGGTTTTGCGCTTGCTTTTAAATATCACTGATGATTGAACAGTCAATATCCTGTACCCAAAAGGACAGTGGGGCGGTCGCCTACATCCTGCACGGCAACTGTTATCTCAATATCACCAACCGCTGTACCCTGCGCTGTGATTTTTGTCCGAAGTTCAACGGCACCTGGGGCGTGCATGGCTATGAGCTGCGCCTGCGGCGCGAGCCGACTCCAGACCAAATACTGCAGGCTGCGGGTGATCCGCGCCAGTATCGAGAAATCGTCTTTTGTGGCCTGGGCGAGCCAACCTTGCGGTTGTATACGGTGCTCGAAATCGCCTCGCGCCTTCGTGCGCGAGGCGGCCGCATTCGTATCAACACTGACGGGCTCGCAAATCTGGTCTATGGCCGGGACGTTACGCCGGACATGGAGGACAATATTGATGCACTGTCGATATCGCTAAATGCCCAGAACGAGATTTTGTACAACCGTTATTGCCGGCCGAAGCTGCCAGGTGCCTATCGGTCCCTGCTCGATTTTGCCCGGCGCGCATGCGATTTTGTCCCGGAAGTGACCCTTACTGCTATCGATGGACTGCCGGGCGTCGATATCGAAGCCTGTGCCAAGATCGCCGCCGACCTTGGTGTGTCGTTCCGTCGCCGTGTTCTGGATGAAGTTGGCTAGATACGGCTCTGATGGCCTTATCGGATTACGTCAATACCTTCGGACAGGCCATGCTGCGCCGGCATGGCGAACGCGTGCACAAGCTCGCGCTTGACGCCGGGTTTACCTGCCCCAACCGTGATGACACGAAGGGACGTAACGGGTGCACCTTTTGTAATAATGTCTCCTTTAGTCCCAATGGCCGCAAACCGGTGCCGATCGCGCAGCAGATCGCGGCGGGTCGTGCAGTGATTGCGCGGCGCACCGGAGCTCGCCTGTTTCTCGCCTATTTCCAGGCGTATACGAACACCTACGCAGATACGCATCGGCTTAAGGCGCTCTATGACGAGGCCCTGGCGCAACCCGACGTTATAGGGCTGTCCATTGGAACGCGCCCGGATTGCGTTGCTCCGGCGGTACTGGACTTACTGGAAAGCTATCGGGACGCCGGCTTTGAGATTTGGCTCGAGCTCGGGCTCCAGTCAAGTTTTGATGCGACACTCAAGCGTGTAAATCGCGGGCATGGCTATTGCGAATACCGCAATACCGTGCGGGCGACGCGTTCTCGCGGGCTGCCTGTGTGCACACATCTGATTCTGGGGTTGCCGGGGGAGGGAATTGTACATGGCCGCACCTCGCTTGCGCGAGTTCTGGATGAAGGTGTGGATGGCCTCAAACTGCACCCGCTGCATGTGGTAAAGGGCACCCAGCTTGCCAACGAATGGCGTCGCGGCGGGTATCACCCGCTTGCCGTAGATGACTATGTAGAGTTCGCTGCTGATCTGATCGAGATGACACCCGCTGATGTCATTTTCCACCGTGTTACCGGCACGGCCGCACGAAACGTGCTGCTTGCGCCTTCATGGTGCACATATAAATGGCGGGTATTGAACGGGATTGAAGCTGCCATGCGACGTCGCGGTACTGTTCAGGGCGGTACACGTCGGCAATTTGATCATGAGCGCCGTGCCGGCGGACCGCCAGGTTGACCTCCAAATTGGAGCTTGTCTGTCCGGCTGGCAGCCTTCCCGCCCTCAAGGCGGCTGTAGACAATGGTGCCGACGCCGTGTACGTCGGATTTCGTGATGCAACTAATGCACGAAATTTTGCCGGGCTCAATTTCGACAGAGACGAGATGGGACGCGGTATTCGCTATGCGCGCGATCGCGGCGCACGCGTTTTTCTGGCACTTAATACCTATGCGAGCACAGCGCGATGGCAGGAATGGACGCGCGCAGCGGATACGGCGGCAGATCTTGGGATTGACGCCATAATACTCGCCGATCCGGGATTGATGCGCTACTGCGCGGAACGCCACCCGGATCTGCGGTTGCATCTTTCAGTGCAGGGGTCGGCCACCAATCCGGAGGCAATCCGGTTCTATGCACAACAGTTTGATGTGCAACGTGTGGTTTTGCCACGCGTTCTCTCCTTGAATCAGGTCCGGTACGTTATCAGCAACGTGCCAGTTGAGGTCGAAGTCTTCGGCTTCGGCAGCCTTTGTGTCATGGTGGAAGGGCGGTGTGCCCTGTCTTCCTATGTTACCGGCGAATCGCCCAATACCCGCGGTGTCTGCTCGCCCGCCAAAGCGGTGCGATGGGAGGAGTCGAATACCGGCCGTCGCTCGCGTTTGAACGGGGTGCTTATTGATGTCTATGCGCCGGGAGAGAATGCCGGTTATCCGACTCTGTGCAAGGGCAGATTTATTGTTAAGGCTGGCCCCGATGCGGAGCCGGCTTACGCTCTGGAAGAACCCACCAGCCTCAACGTTCTGGGAATCCTGCCGGATCTGTCGCGATCGGGAGTGAAAGCCCTTAAGGTCGAGGGACGGCAACGCAGCCCTGCATACGTGGCGCAGGTCACGCGTGTGCTGCGTGCAGCCCTGGACGCCTGCCAACGCGATTCGGCGCGCTATGTACCGCAGCCCGAATGGATTGCCGAACTCGATCGTCTTGCGGAAGGTCGCCAGCATACCCTGGGAGCCATTGACCGGACATGGTTGTAGCTAAAAACCACAGACGCGCTACCGCCGAACGACCGGGAACGGTGGGCGCCGCATGAAACTTTCCATCGGACCGATCCAGTATTTCTGGGACCGGAACTCGGTCATGCAGTTTTATGATGCTATCGCTCAGTCGCCGGTCGATATCGTGTATCTGGGTGAGACGGTATGTGCCAAGCGCCGTGCGCTGAACCTCGGTGACTGGCTGGAGATTGGTGCGCGTCTCACTGAAGCCGGCAAGGAGGTGGTGTTGTCGACCCTGGTTCTGGTCGAGGCCGCGTCGGAGCTGAGCTACATGCGGCGAATTGTTGAAAACGGACGCTACCGGGTCGAGGCCAATGACATGGCTGCGGTGAATATGCTCGCCGGTTACGCGCCTTTTGTGGTGGGCCCGCACATTAACGTTTACAACAGCGAAACCCTGAGATTGTTCGCCGATCTTGGGGTGTATCGTTGGGCGCCACCGCTCGAACTTGGCTGTGAGGCGGTTGCAGCGCTCCAGGCACACCGGCCCGCAGGGATCGAGACCGAGGTTTTCGCATACGGGCGCTTGCCACTCGCTTTTTCTGCCCGCTGTTTTACGGCACGTGCCAACAGCCTCCCGAAGGATTCCTGCCAGTTCCGCTGCGGTGACTACCCGGAGGGCATGGAGCTTGATACCCGCGAAGGACAGCCATTTCTCGCGTTGAACGGAATTCAGGTCCAGTCAGGATCTACGGCCAACCTAGTACGCGAGATAGACGAACTGCGCAAGCTCGACATCGATGTGCTGCGTCTTTCGCCCCGGATCAGCAATATGGATATCGTGGTCACCTGGTTTCGCGGCGCCATCGACGGAAAGGTCGATATCGATAAAGCCGTTGCCGCGCTTGGTGCTGATACACCGGCGATGGCGTGCAATGGCTTCTGGTATGGATTGCCGGGAATGAACTGGCTGGCGAAGTCCGGACTGTGACATCGGCCGACTGGACGTGGAGTGACTGCGGAATCATGGCCGGTTCAACGAACTGCGCCATCGATCACACCGCTTACCTGTCCACCAATAACGTCGGCCATTTGCGTTTTCATCGCTTCACGCCCACCGTCAGTCTCGGTGTCCATGAGGACATCGAGCGTGTCGCACGCCAGGAATACTGTGCGCAGCGCGGAATCGAAATCGTCCGGCGCGCGACCGGTGGCGGTGCTCTGTATCTCAACGAAACCCAGCTGTGCTGGAGCCTATTGATGCCGCCAGCACCCGGGCGTGCCGCGGATGCGGCCCTTGTCTCCATTCTGGAAAAGCTCTGCGGCGCGCTGGTCAGCACATTGCGGAACATGGGCGTCGACGCGCATTTCAGGGCGCCCAATGATATTGAGGCAGGCGGCCGCAAAATTGCCTGCGGCTTTGTGGCGGCCGACGGCCGACGCATGCTGTTTCAGGGTTGTCTGCTCATCGATGTCGATATCGAAACCATGCTTAAGGCGCTGCGTGTGCCGACCGAAAAGCTCTCTGCGCAGGGTATGCGCAGCGCTCGCCAGCGACTCACCACCGTGCACGAACAGCTCGGGAAGTATCCGCTCCTCAAGACGATCGAGACGCGTTTCGCGCAAGAACTTGGCGCGATCCTGGGTGTGAAAATTGTGCCCGCGTCGCCCGCTCCTGATCCCGTTGCCGCAAGCAGTCACCTGCCCAGCGCGGTTCCGGCAGGGGTCGATTTTTCCGATGCCTTTCGGGCGTTTTACCGCACCCCAGGCGGGGTGCTGCATGCGGACGTTGTACTGGGATGTGACGGGGCAGTAATCGACAAGGTGCATATTTCCGGAAGCGTGCAACTGCGACCGACGGACCTGTTCCGGCAGCTCGAGGTCGGCCTTGCAGGACAAAGGGTGGAGCTGCTGAAGAGCCGGTTCGCACAGCTTTTTAACCGAACCGGATGGGAAATCGTTTCCGCAACCGAAGAGGATCTGCGCTACGTCGTGCAGCTCGCGATTAATCGCCGATGCGAGCAGACACAGCTTGGTGTCGGAACGACCGCAGCCAATTCGCTTATAGTGCACAGCCCGCGGCATGACCAGGGGATCGCCGATATTCTGCCGCAGGCGACGGTTATGCTCGTTCCGTATTGCGCCAAACCGCCTTGGTGCAAATGGCGCAACCGGGACGGCTGTTCGCAGTGCGGCCTGTGTGAAGTAGGTGACGCCTATCGCTTGGCGCGAGAACGCAAAATGTGCACGATTTCGATCGGCAACTACGAGCATCTGCGCGAAACATTGAAGCGTCTGCGTGACGAAAAGGTAGCGGCCTATGTAGGCATGTGCTGCGCAAATTTTTACCTCAAGCGTTGCGCTGCCTTCGATGAAGCCGGCATTCCTGCCGTTCTGATGGATATTAGCGGTTCAAACTGTTACGAATTGGGACAGGAGGATCATGCCTACGCCGGTACCTTCCAGGCGCAGTCGCAGCTTAATATGGATTTGTTGCGCAGGGTCGTGGCTAGGATCCCGCTTCCCAAGGTAGGCAAGAGCTAGCCCATCGTGACCCGGCCGCGGCCGATTGCAGGAAAGTGCCGACGCAATGCCGGCAAGGGTGGGCATCGCAAAAAGGCAGGAAGAAAGCGCCAATACGGTGGTGCTACACCGGTGATATGAAGGGCCTTGTAGAACAGTCGCTCCATGCCGGACCCCCCTTCTTCCGCCGCGTGCACGATATTCGGATGTCGGGCAACGGCACGGTTTATTCGCCGCAACATCCAGGCCTCGCTTACCCCGGGCGAGAAATAAAAAACTGACTCCAGAAAGTCCTGGTGCGCTGGCAGAGTACCTTGCGCGATGGCGTCTCGCGCGAGCTCCGTGCCGGGCAGAATGCGTATTCCTGTCATGAATATCGACAGGCAGTTCTTCCAGTTAAGATTCTGTTCCACGAATGCTACCGTCTTCTCCACGGTATCCCGAGTCTCGCCCGGGCCGCCGAGCATGAAAAACCATGTGCTTGAAATGCCGGATTCGCGCGCAAGTGCTGCGCTGCGACGCACATGCTCCATGGAGAAGCCTTTTCGCAGGTTTCGAAGCATTGTGTCATTGGCGGCCTCCGGGGTGATCATCATGGAGTTAAATCCGGCCTGTCTCATCAGGGTAAAGAGCTCGCGTGAAACGCTGAGAGGGTTGACTCCCATGGCAGTGAGATTCACCTGGATCCCACGGCGGATGATCTCACGGCAAATCCCCGCGCTATGTTCAGCCGGCAGATTGAAAGTGGAATCGACGAACTCGAATGTGCGTGGCCGAATTACGGCGGCGACGTGTTCGATCTCATCAACGATCTCAACCGCAGACCGGCGGCGCATAGCGCGACCTTCGACGGCGGGATAGGCGCAATAACTGCACTGCATCGGACAACCGCGTTTTGTCTGGATTGCCCACGTTCCCCCGCGCCGCTCGTAATCGCGCCAGCGGACCCACCCTTCCATGCCGGAGGGTCCGAAACGCGGCAGGCGCGCAGAACCTGTAGAAATTGCCTGTCCGTCCTTCCGGTAGACGATGCCGGCAATGTTCTCGTGTCCGTTTCCCGCTTCGAGGGTCGCAAGGAGTGCCGGAAACGTGACTTCACCTTCGCCGATGACAGCAAAATCAGCATCAAGCCGGTCAAGGGCTGCCGTGTCGAGCACCGATATGGCGGGCCCACCGAGCACTATGGTGGCAGAACTTTCGCGGCGCACGATCGCAAGCATTTCGGTGAGTTCTCCGACATGACGTGCAAGGCGCTGATGTACGACGTTATCGATGTTGCGCACGGAAATGCCGACCACCTGCGGACGGAAGTCCCGCAGTGCGGACCGGAGCTCGGCCAGCGGCCTGTGACTCAACAACAAGTCCAGAAACCGGACTTCGTGTCCGGCGTCGCGTGTTGCAGATGCGACGTAGCTTAGCCCTATTGGGGGCGCCGGAAGCAGATCTCGGGTCTGGTTTGAATAGACAAGAAGTACGCGCATGGGTCAGGATTGGGCGGTATTCTTCGGGTTTCAAATCGGGTTGCGAGTATGTCGTGCCCGGATTGCCGCAAGATTGCGGACAAGTACAGCTGTCACGGCACCGGCGCGGTCTCCCAATACGGACGCAATGTGCGCCTGCCAGTCGAACTCGAGAGAATCCAGCAGATTCTTTATGTGAAGTGCGGTCTCGGTGTCGCCCTCGAGGCAAAGCCGGCGTGCAAAAAACAGCGTGTCGGGATCTTCCGCGCGCAAGGCGAGCCTCCAGTAGTCGGCCAGTGTCCCGATTACGCGGACGTCTGCGTCGCGGTCCCTGTACCCGGCAGCATGGAGCGCTGCGTTGCCGATACGCAGCTTCAGTGTGCAGGGCACGTCGGATATCGTGATGTCAATGCGCTTGCCGTCCAGCATCGGCAATCTGCGTTCGATCTCCTGCCCACGCAAGAGTCGGGTGGCGGAGCGGGCGAGAATCTCCGAATGAACAGTTTCGGGGACAAGACGCAGGGCGAGCAGAATCGGTTGAATCGGAAAATTCATGCGGTCTTCTCGCGTGCGGTTTCGAATGGATCAGTTCGGCATAATAGCGCCCGAGCGGGCCGGACGCGCTTGATCCCGGTCAATTAGACGGCAAATCGAAATGGGCGCCGTAACGCCAGTAACGCAGGATCTCGCAAGATTAGAACCAGTATCGTTTCCGGACGCCACTGTCACTGACAGCCATTGCGTCTTCCAAGCACTGAGTATCTTTATGGACCGCCCCGGTATGGCTGCCTTTCCGGATTGGGCCGGCAGGCAGTGAAAGCCTCGATCAGTCCCGCCATCCGGCATCACAGCCTTTCTCCGGGCCAATCGCGATGGCGGTGCCGGTGCGGGCCCGACTGGCAGTCATGATCCCCGCCTTGGTTCCCGGGAGCCACTGTGCGGCCGCCATGTGTCGTGCTGACTGACCGGAGTGCGCTGCATCGAGGTGGTGGTTATACTGGCCTCGTCGAGTGCGAAAATTCGCGCGGCTGCGCATGATTTGAGACATCTCTCGAGGGAATTCCCGGGACATTGCCCGTTCGCCCGCCATCGCGGTCGAGTGCTGTGCATCTGCACCGGACTGGTTCGAACTCCGGATTCGGCGCCCACCTGGGGGCAAACGGCAGTGGCCAGGGATCCGGGCGGCAGAACTACGAAGAACAGGGCGGTGAGGTTCAGGGCTGGCCCCTTTCGATAAAAAGAAGTGGTGATGCACCTGTCCCATACAGCCGATCCATTTGGCGACGGGCAGCACTTTTATATGAGAAACCCCGCATGAATTCAGTGGCTTACGTTACGACATGGGAAATGTCACTTCCAGGCTATCAGGGGGGAATTTGACTCAAGTCATGTTTCAAGGGGCCCCGTTCGGTTAACCTAGACTGAGTTTAACAGGCCCAGTGAACTGATTGCATGGACCACTCGCTGACTTTTGACCCGGAATTGCTGCGTCGTTATGACAAGGCGGGGCCACGTTATACCTCGTACCCGACAGCAGTGCAGTTCAGCACAGAATTTGGCGAAGTCAAATATCTTGAATGGGCTGCCCGCAGCAACTGCGTGCGCCCGGCGCGTCCGCTTTCACTCTACGTTCATTTGCCGTTCTGCGATACGGTGTGTTACTACTGCGCGTGCAACAAGGTGGTCACCAAAGACCACTCCCGCGCCGCCCCTTACTTGCAGCGCTTGCTTCGGGAAATCGTTCTGCAAGGCGCATTGTTCGATCCGGCTCGGCGTGTAGATCAGCTGCACTGGGGCGGGGGCACTCCGACCTTTATTTCTCATCCCGAAATGCGTTCGATCATGACGGCGCTCACGAATAACTTCAACCTGCGAACTGACGATAGCGGGGAATATTCCATCGAGGTGGATCCGCGCGCGGCGGATGAAGAGACGATAGATGTGCTGCGCGATCTTGGGTTCAATCGCATCAGTTTGGGAGTACAGGATTTTGATGCGGCTGTGCAGAAGGCAGTGAACCGGGTGCAGTCCGAGAAGGAGACTGTCGAGATAATCGATGCCGCAAGGCGTCATGGATTCCGTTCCGTCAATATAGACCTTATTTACGGATTACCCTTTCAAAACAGCGGGAGCTTCAGTCGTACGCTGGACCGCGTCATCGCGGCAGGACCGGAGCGATTGTCCGTGTTCAACTACGCACATCTTCCGCAGATGTTCAAACCGCAAAGACGCATCAATACCACGGATTTGCCGAGTGCCGCGGAGAAACTCGATATCCTGCAGCTGACAATCGACAAGCTTGATTCAGCCGGTTACGTATACATAGGCATGGATCATTTTGCGCGTCCGGATGATGAGCTTGCAGTTGCGCAGCGCAATGGCACGCTTTATCGGAACTTTCAGGGGTATTCGACCCATGCCGACTGCGATCTGCTGGCCTTTGGAATCACGGCCATCGGCAAGGTCGGGGACAGCTACAGTCAGAACGTGCGCACTCTTGAAGATTACTACGATGTTATCGATGCCGGGCGGCTGCCGGTGATGCGAGGTATTGAGCTTGGCTTCGATGATCTGTTGCGACGCGATATTATTACCACGCTGATTTGCCACTTCGAGCTTGATATGGACGCCATTCAGAAGCAGTACGGGATCTGGTTCAGCGACTATTTTGCCGGTGAACTGGCAGAACTTCAGTCGATGCAGATGGATGGTCTGCTGGCGCTGGACGCGCATGCTATCTGCGTACTGCCTGCGGGCAAGCTTTTGATCAGAAATATTTGCATGGTTTTCGACCGTTATCTGCGCCTACACCAGGAGCAACGCTTCTCAAAGGTTATCTAGGGCGAAAATTCCACCGGCGTGGCGCCGCCAGTCTGTGGCGCGAACATGGCTGAAAAATTCACCGTCGCGATGGGGGTGCGTTGATAATAATAGCCTGTGTGCAGCTGGTATAAACGTCTCTAAATGCCCAATCCAAGCGTCGTGGCGGCTTCATTATCCGCGGCAGGTTTTCCCCCTTGTGCCTGACCAGTTGGCAACAGCGCAAAAGCGGCCTATAGTCGCAGGCTCATACCTGTGCTGGCGGAATTCGAGCCGCTGACCACCGCGACCGCTTCATGCCATATCCCAAGCTGATATGCAGGGTTTATTCAAGTGTGACGACAATATCCATTCTCCGGGATGCGCTACTAGGATCTGGCATGGCAAAAAAGGAATCTGCTACGGTGATCAGCATTTCAAGCATCAAGGCCGCATGCAAGGAGTGTTCGCTGCGCGAACTGTGTCTGCCGCTTGGCCTCGATGACACCGCGATGTCGGCGCTGGAAGGAATTGTCAGGCGCCGCCGGACTGTGCGAAAGGGCGAGTATCTGTATCGCATGGGTGAGCCACTGGAGACGCTCTATGCGGTGCGAGCCGGCGCGATTAAGACCTCGGAACTTCTCGACGACGGCCGAATTCAGGTTACCGGATTTCAGCTGCCCGGTGAGATTCTTGGTATAGATGCGATCGAACATGATCGCCATCAGTGTCATGCCGAGGCGCTTGAGACGTCGGAAATCTGTGAAATCCCGTGGGGAGAGCTTGAAGAACTTGCGCGCAGCATCGCCGGGCTCCAGCATCAGTTGTTGCGATTGATGAGTGGAGAGATCGGGCGCGAAGGGCAGCTGCTGCTTATGATCGGCAAAATGAGTGCAGAGGAACGCCTGCTTGCTTGCTTGCTCAACTTCTCTCAGCGCCAGATGCGGCTTGGCCTGTCCCCTATCGATATCAAGTTGCACATGTCCCGGCAGGACCTGGGGGATTATCTGGGCCTGGCATTGGAAACCGTAAGCCGCCTGTTTTCGCGCTTTCAGGAAGAAGGTTTGATTACCGTGCGCGGCAAGTATGTCCATCTCAATAATCTCGAGGTTTTTCATAACCGCCTGGGTCACGGGACAGCGCTGCGCCAGCCTCACAACAGCTTAAAGACCTAGTACAGTGACGCGTCAACAGGAATCGCAAGGAAATTCGGGTTCGTCTGCGCACTTCAAAAAATGGGAAAAGTTGTTCGGCAGTTGCGGGGATCGCCAGGCTGGCAGATTGAGTATTCTGTTTACCGCCAAAAAGGGCGGTCATGGCAGGAGCGAGATTTCCCGGAGGGCCGCAATGGGGGCCACGCCGATTCCCAAAATCGTCCGCCCCCCGGCGCTTGCCGGTCGATCAAAGCATTCTGCAAAGCCTTTGCTGCACCTGAGGAGGCTGCTGGCAGGTTTGGTCCCGGACGCCCGGCCGACCCACCCGAGGGCAAAAGGACAAGGGATCATGTTGCGTGGAATTTTTCAATGGGCCGTCAGGTTGACAAGCGACCCGGGTTCGCCTAGCTTCCCAGGCTCCAGCGATTTTCCGCGAGTGTGCCCCTTATGTCTTTGATGACTGTTGCCCAGGTCAAGGCTCTTTTCGACCTTCCGTTCAACGATTTGCTGTTTCGTGCCCATTCGGTGCATCGCGAGCATTTCGACCCCAACGCGGTCCAGGTAAGTACTCTTTTATCAATCAAGACCGGAGGTTGCTCGGAGGACTGCGGATACTGCTCGCAGGCCGCGCGCTATCACACCGGCGTCGACAGCCAGCCGCTCATGTCAGTCGCGGAAGTTGAAGCATCGGCGCGGGCTGCGAAGGAGCGTGGCGCAACCCGGTTCTGCATGGGCGCGGCCTGGCGAAGCCCGAAGCAACGCGATCTTGAGTCGGTTCTTGACATGATCCGTGCCGTACGCGCCCTTGGCCTGGAGACCTGCGTTACCCTGGGCATGTTGCGTGACAATCAGGCGGCACAGCTGGCGGAGGCCGGACTGGATTACTATAACCATAATCTCGATACCGCTGCGGAGTTCTACGGCGAGATAATTCATACGCATAGCCTGCAGGACCGACTGGACACGCTGAGCCGGGTGCGTGATGCCGGGATCAAGGTGTGTACCGGCGGCATCGTTGGTATGGGTGAAACGCGCACCGGTCGTGCCGGACTGATCGCGCAGCTCGCGTCCCTGGAACCACAGCCGGAGAGCGTGCCCATCAACCTGCTGGTGCATATTCCCGGCACACCGCTTGGTGACACGCCGGCTCTAGACCCGATCGAATTTGTGCGCACCATTGCTGTGACACGGCTGGTATTGCCGCACAGCCTCGTACGTCTGTCGGCAGGCCGCCGCGAAATGCCTGAATCGTTGCAGGCGCTGTGTTACTTTGCCGGCGCCAACTCGATATTTTATGGTGACCGGCTTCTTACGACACCGAATCCCGAAACAGATGAAGACCGGATACTGTTCAGCAAGCTTGGGCTCTATCCTATGCCAATCGACATGCAAGCCGATGATACCGTCCGAAAGGAAGCCTAGCCGGTCGGCTTTCACGACCAGGTAGAATGATTATGGCTGCGATCGCTGCGGCGGCGCAGCCAGAAGGGTTATTTGACGGGGATTGACTCCTCCAACCCGCGGCGGCCTGGCTTGCAAATGGTGTTATCCGGTACGGACCTTCTTCAGACTGTAATGATGTTTATTGAACAAGGCGAGACAGGCTTCCACGACTACCGGGTCATAGTGCGCGCCGCTTTGCCCTGTGATTTCGGTCAGAGCGGCTTCAATCCCAAGGCCAGCGCGATATGGTCGGTGTGAAGCCATCGCTTCGACCACATCAGCTACCGCTAATATCCTTGCCTCCAGAAGAATGGCATCGCCTTTGAGCCCCTGCGGGTAGCCGCTGCCATCCAGGCGTTCATGGTGCTGAAATATCATATTTGCAATAGGCCACGGGAATGGTATGTCTTTCAAAATATCAAAACCCGCCTGCGCATGCGTTCGAACGATTGCCATTTCGAGTTCGCTCAGTCTTCCCGGTTTGCTGAGCATTTCTGCAGGTATTTTTATTTTTCCAAGATCATGCACCGTTGCGCCAAGATGAATAGCGTGAATCTCCTCATCCGGCAACCCCATTTGCCGGGCGATAGCTTCAGCTAGATCGGCAACCCGCTCCTGATGTCCTGCGGTGTAGGGGTCACGCATCTCAACGAGGCGGGCCATTGCCTGTATCGTGCCCTCCAGACTATCCTTCAATGTTTTCTGATGTTGCTGGCTTTGTTCCAGGGCAAGATCGCGCTGGTGGCGAGTCCGTAACGCAGACACACCGAACGACAGATCCGCAGCCATTTGTTCCAGCAGCTTCACTTCATTAGAAACAAATGCATTTTTTTCTCCGGCATATACATTTAATACGCCGAACACGCTTTGATTTTCATTCAGCAATGGAAACGTGACGATGGCTGCATAACCATGCTCAGTTGCCGCATTGCGCCAAGGTAAAAAGCTTGGATCGGTGGCGGTATCCTGAACCAGCTGCGCCGTGCGATTGCGGATAGCTCGCCCGTTCGGTCCCATGCCACGTTCGCTCTCCTCCCAGGTCAACTGCATCATGTCCAGATAGCGCTGATCATGCCCCGCATGCGCCATCACCTTGATCGACTTATACTCGTTGTACAGCACATAGCCCACCCACGCCATAAGGTAGTTGCTGTTGTCGACGATAGAATGACAGATATTTTCCAGAAGTAGCTGTTCGTCGGAAGCGTAGACCAGGTGATGGTTCACTGCGGTTAATGCCTGGAACGCTTGAAGAGAGTGTCTCAGCGCATTTTCGGTTTCCTTGCGTATGGTGATGTCGCGCACAGAAACCAATACCCGTTGCTTCCCATCAATGTTAGTGGCCGTCAACATCACCTCAGCTGGAAAAGTCGTACCATCCATGCGCCTGTGCAGCCACTCGAAGATATGCCCTCCTGTTGATTGTACCAATTGCGCTATCTCAAGCGCATGTTCATCTGATCTGCGCCCATCCGCCTGGAATTCCGGTGAAAAGCGAACGGGCGTCTGAAGAATAAACTCACGTTCATCCCGACAACCAAACAAGGCCACCGCAGCGGGATTGCCGGATAGATATCCATACCCCGGTTCCAAGGTTGTCAGCATGATTGCATCGCGGGAGGATTCATACAACATGCGGAAATGCGTTTCGCTTCGGATCAGTTCGGAAGCCACGCGCTTCTGTTCAGTAACATCTTCCATAGTGTGCACTGAGTAGAGATAATTGCCATGCGCATCTTTCACCACAAAACTTTGAGATCTATAGATTGTGTCGCCAACTTGCTGTTCTTCTACTTCCTTTCCTCCTGCTTTGAATGCTTTAAGGCATGAGTCTATCGGTTGAGGAGTCTTTGGAAAAACCTCGTAGTAAAGTTGGCCGATAATCTGTTGGAAGGGAATTCCGGCACAGCGTTGATATGCCTTATTGCAACGGCGGATACGAAACTGCTGGTCATGTGTGAATATAAGAATATCCACCGCATCCAGCGTTGTTTCCCATTCCTTGTTGATTGACTCGAGCATTGTTTTACAGGCAAAGCGCTCCATTTGACATGCTGACCATGACAACTTCTCAATGGTGACCGTTGAGTCGTTATCAGTTGAATTATACTCCCTAAAGTGCCACGCCGGTCGGCAGATGCCTTCTATTGGCAGAAAGCGCGATGGCCGCATGCGGCAGCCAAATTTCATATCTGATTTCTCTTGAATCCTGTATCAAGCGAACGGCAGCTTTACAGCATCGAATTCGAAACCTCGGCTGGCTCAAATTGGCCGCATTCTGACTGTTTGCATCCGCGCACAGGAGCGTCCGCTGCATGCTCCGAAGCAAAAATCATGCGTCATTGGTCGCTGCCTTTTGATAAGAAAGAAGAACTATGCCCCAAAAACGACGATTGGCGATGCTGGAAGTCGTGAAATCAGGAGTAATCCTAAAAAAAGCAGTTGACCCCTCACATTCCCGATATTCCGCACGCCAATAAAGCTGGCGGACCGGCCGTTGCCCGCAGGAATTTCGCGAACGCCCGTCTCAGAATGAGGTAAAGACGCTGGCTATCGGTCAACTGCTCCGCAGTCGATTTGAGTGAACTCAAGAAGGCCGCCAGGCGGGTGAGTACCGCCTGGATGGCGGCCTGCTTCGCGTGTTGACTGATGATGGTCAGGGTCATTTGACCCCCATGCTGGGTTTGGGTCGCGACCCCATGCAGCAACAGCGGTCGATTCGTAATCGCTTCGTGATGTTTATGCGGATTGGCCAGTCGTACGAAGAGATTCCACCAGTTGTAGATCAAGGCCACCATGCGTGCGATCAAGCGGCAGCGTTTGAGATCGTGGGTAGTAAAACCACCCCATCCCCACTGATTCTTCAATTCATCGAAGTTGTTCTCAGCATCGGCGCGATCGCAGTAGAGTTGGGAGATCGTGAGAATCGGATAATCGGTCGAGGTGACCAGCACCGCGTATTCATAACCGGCGGTCGCGACCGCGCTTTCGATGAACGCCAGAGCGCCCAGCGGATCGTCTTTCGCGGACAAGACGACATCGCCTTTGAGACGACGGCGCAGGACCACGACGCGCCGCGCCCGCGTCCAGCCGGAGAGCTGCAAGGTGTCTTCGCGACCCGCCCAGCCGTGGCCGGCTTTCTCCCAATCGGTGCGCGCAAAGAGGCGCGTGATGAGGCGCTTCACGTTCGTAGTCAGCCTTAATTTCGTGAGATACGGCTGCTTTCGGACCTCCGCCGCGGCGAGAACAGACTCATTGCCGTAGGCGATGTCGCCGCGCAGTAAGGCCGGACGCTCAGCAGGCGGTAAGGCGTCCAGCCATGCCCAGATCCCGGGCATGCTGTGTGCGGGCGCGGTCTCATTGCCGGGCATCACTTCCACGGCCAGGGCCAGACGGGTGTTGGCCATCAAGGCACTGTGATAACTGTGCGAGGGGCGCTCCGGCTTATGCGGGTTGTAGCCGACCACGGCACCTTCCTGCTTGCCGTAAAGACACTTCACGGTGGTATCGAGATCGAGGATCCAGGGTGTGCTGAGCAGTGGTTGCGTCGTCCTCCCGAGATGCCGGTCGAGCCAGGCGATACCGGCGGATTCATCGATGCGTTGCAAAGCGCGGCGGGCGGCGTCTTCGGAGATCAGCTTGTGGATACCGAGCAAGCCCGGATGCACACTGTCTTCCCGAATCCCGGTGATATGCGCATAGCGGTGATGGCCAGCGAGGATAGAAAGCAGGAAGGTCGACAGCACGGCACGCTTATCGGGGGCGTTGTTACTTTGGTAGCTCAGAGGGCAGTCCCTGACCCACGCATCGAACAAACCACTGACCTTCAGGAACTCGATGAAGAAGGGCAATTGCCCAAGCGGCGTGACCGCCGCAGCCGGATCCCATTCGACGTGGATTCGACCCCCAAAGGTGTCGACCACCACGGGTTTTTGGGTCTTTAAGGCCTTGCGTTTCGCTTCCCCCATTGGGTGAGTCCTCCTGGGCCTCAGAAACCGCTGCAAACCTGCATCCCGCTTGGCTTTAGCTTATCAGGAAGGCGATCCAAGTGCTTTTTCTAGGGTAATTCATCTGCTGAAGTTAGTGGAAAGAGGTATTTCCGAATGCTGCCTGTGTCGTCTCACTGGTCGATCGCCTAGTGCACTATACCGAGGTTCTCGCGATTGAGGCGGATTCCTATCGTCTCAAGGAAGCACGCGAACGAAGCGAGCTTCGTGCCAAAGAACGCCGCGGGCGAAAGTCATGAGCCAACGCTACCCCCGCGGTTTGGCCTCGGCGCTGACTCTGGAACTGCCGGCCGATTTAACGCCCGCGCAGGCCAGCGCCATCCTCTCGCTTCTCACGGACCTTCGCGAACGGCTCTTTGATCATTATCTTGCGCAGGTACAGGAGTACCTAAAGAACGAAATCGTGACCAGGGAGCCACCGCCCGATGAGCCGCTACGGGATCCGCCGTTCTGAGTACCGGTATTTTTACGCCACGGTTCCTGACATGGATACTCGGGCTCTCGCCGCCAGATATCCGCGGATTGAGGCCGCCACTTCAGAAAACCTGGGCTCTATCCAAAGCCATGCGCAGGCATGCGGATGAGGTTGCAGTTGGCTTTTGAGCGCGCCAAGCCTAGTTGATGACTTCATTCAGATATATCGCAACCCTGTGAATACCGTCTCGCCTGATCGCGCGTCATCAGGCAAGTGTGCGAGGTCTGTTGTGAAGTGCAGTGGTGATTCCGTGTTGACCAATTCACGCCATAGCCTAGGTCGTATGGCGGCGCCGTGCATTACTAAGCAGTACGTAAGTATCTTCAGTTACGCAGCAGCGTAACGAGTCTCAG